>Ga0224555_1000096_pt1 | contig 112830 bp, 95 predicted proteins | sample 714S23034metaG_FD_180687 | JGI IMG/M metagenome (GOLD analysis project Ga0224555, IMG submission 180687) | Peat soil microbial communities from Stordalen Mire, Sweden - 717 S2 30-34 | ecosystem: Environmental > Terrestrial > Soil > Wetlands > Peat | place: Sweden: Norrbotten County, Stordalen... | reverse complement strand
CGGGTTCGCTTTTCCTGCCGTTGTCCGTAACGATGAGCGGCTTGAGGCAGTGAAGCAATTTGTGAGCGAAGGTATTTCAAGCCATGCGCTCGTGCCGGCAATCGCCCGCACATTCACACTTGACGAAATCGTCGAGGCCCATCGGTTTCTCGAATCCGGCAACCAGTTCGGAAAAACTGTTGTTTCGGTCTGACCCGCATTCATATGGAGATTGATTCATGACTTCAAATACAAATCAGCAACCCCTTTTCACTTCGGCCCGGATGGGCAACCTGGAGTTGCGCAACAGGATCGTGATGGCTCCGCTCACTCGCATGCGCGCCAACAATCCAGGACATGCGCCTACTGAACTCCACGCGGAGTACTATGCGCAGCGCGCCTCCTCCGGTCTCATCATCGGCGAGTGCAGCGAGGTCAGTCGCGATGGCTACGGCTGGGCTGATACTCCCGGACTTTGGAGCCGAGAACAAGTACGGGAGTGGAGATCGGTTACCGATGCCGTTCATTGCAGAGGTGGTTTGATGTATGCGCAGCTCTGGCACACTGGAGCGATGTCCCATCCAGAGTTCTTTGGTGGGGATCTGCCGATGTCCGCTTCTGATGTGAATCCTGAGCAGGAGAGTGTCACGCCATCAGGCAGAAAGCCGACGGTTGCGCCGCGGCCCATGTGCAAAGCCGACATTTGCCAGACTGTAGCTGACTTTGGCAATGCGGCCAGGAATGCAATGAACGCGGGATTCGACGGAGTACAAATTCAGGCCAACTACCTATATCTCATCGCACAATTTCTAAATAGCGCAACCAACCGTCGTAGCGATGAATACGGAGGATCGACCGAGAACCGTGGCCGCCTTCTCTTCGAAATCACAGAGGCGGTCCTTCGCCATGTCGAGCCGGACCGAGTAGGCATCAAGATTGGTCCGATGCATCTGTCAGGGCCGTTTGCCGCCAACGCCGACACACTCCCCGACATGGAATATGTCATGGGAAGACTGAACGGCTATGGCCTCGCGCACCTGCTGCTGATGGGAGCCACAACGGACTTCACCGGAAGTCCACTGAAACATCTGGCCGGCGACGGCATGTACCGCCATTTCCGGCCGCTTTATAACGGGCACCTCATCGCAAACGTCGAGATGACTCAGGAACGCGGAAACCGTCTGATTGAGGAAGGATTGGCGGACTCCATCGCGTTTGGTCGCCTGTATATTGCAAATCCCGATCTGCCGGAGCGCTTCTTCTTCGACGCTCCGCTCAGCGAGATCGATTGGCTAACAGTGTATGCATCCGGGCCAACAGGGTATATCGATTATCCCCTCTATGCCGAGTTGACGGCAGGCGCAATTCGGTAGACGACGTGTCGACACGTTAACGGGCGGCATTCCTTTTTGATCAATGCCACTGCAAATGAAACGCATTGGTCAGACAATTCACACTCCACCAACTCAAGGAGATCGAAGCTTGACCAATCTCACAAATAAAACGGTTCTTGTTACGGGAGCGTCACGCGGCATTGGTCGCGCTACTGCTCAAGCTCTTGCCAGAGTCGGTGCGCAGGTAATCGTTCACTACGGCCGTGCTGCCGCGGAGGCCGCCGCCGTAGTCGACGAGATTCGCGCGGCGGGTGGCCGCGCGGATGCAGTGAAAGCGGACCTGTCGATTTCCGAGGGAGCCGCAACGCTTGCGAAGCAGGTTCGCGCGATTGTCGGCGATCACTTGGATATTTTTGTGTCAAACGCCGGCATCTCCAAAGCTGCCTCGATCGAGGATCACACAATTGAAGACTTCGACAAGCTGTTCGCCACGAATGTGCGCAGCCCCTTCTTTCTGGTGAAGGAGCTATTGCCGCTCTTCGGCGACGGGTCAAACATCATTCTGGTCTCGTCTCTCGCTGCACGTGTAACGCCAGGCAATCCAGGACAGCCGGGCACACCATCCCTTCCCGCCTATGCGGCCACGAAGGGAGCGATTGAAACCCTCGTGAAGCATTGGGCAGCAACACCGGGGGAGCGGGGTATTCGCGTAAATGCTGTTGCCCCGAGTGTGATCGAAACGGACATGTCCAACTTCACGAAGACTGAAGCGGGCCGCGGGTTTACGCTCTCCATGCAGGCGCTCAAGCGTATTGGACAGCCGTCCGATGTCGCGGATGTGATCGCGTTTCTTGTGTCCGACGGCGCGCGGTGGATCACAGGTGCCAGCATTCCGGTTGATGGTGGGTCCAAGCTCTGAGCCGAAGTTAAGAACGAAGTGTTATAGAAAGACGGTCAATGATGACAAAAGAAGTGTGTCTGCCAATTCGACTACTGTTGATCTGGACCTTGGTTGCAGCCCTTGCGCTGCAGGCTCACGCGACCACGGTCACCATCCATACCGAGGACGCGCGGGCAACCCTCCTTGCCCTGCAGAACCCTTCGCTAAATCGCGAAGATGCAATGAAGATTGCGCAGTTGCACTGCAATCAGGCGGTCCTCCAGAAGCTTCACGATTTTAAGATCACCTCGACGACTGAGGATTTTGCCAACGCTCTCTATGCCACAGCGCATGGTCAGCCGATTACGAAGGAGAACGAAAAGAACATTCTTTTTGAGATTGAAGAGCCCAAGATCCCCCAACTCCTCGCACTTCTCCAGGAAATCGATGCGAATCCAAAAGCATTTCAACAAAGAATTGAGCAGCGCATCTCCCTATTCGTGCCACCTAATAGCGATATTCATCTAGAGGGTTACGTCGTCGCCGCTGGGGACGGCGCTGGTTACGCGTTCGGAGGGACAGAGTTCTTCCTCAACATCGGCATCGTAGACGACATCATCGTTGCGCAAGAGACGACGACGCATGAGTTGTATCACGCAGTGCAAGGGGCGTTCGCCGCTGACCGTGAACTGAAGATCGATAACCCCCAAGGCCATGCGCAACAGGCCTGTATCGCCTCCGGCCACCTATTCAACAGCCTTTATAAGGAAGGCTCCGCCATGTATGTTGGCGATCTTTCGCTTCTGCCGAAGTCACACTCGACTGCGGCAACGCGAAAGTTGACAGACCTCAACGACGGCCTGAAACACATTCAAAACAGCGTGACATTGTTGGAGATGTCCTTCATCGGGCTGAATGCCTCCAAGCCAGTGCCATACGACGAGATGTATGCCGTCGATTTCCTCGGCCATGGGGTGGTCTACAACATCGCATACGTGATGGCGAAGGCCATCGTTGCGCAGGACGGCCCTCAAGGCCTCGCAGCATTCCTCAAACAGCCCACGTACAAGTTCGCTTTGCGTTATATCCAGCTTCCCGCTTACGGAATGGACAAGGATCATCCGAAACTGGGACCGAACACGATTGATGCAGCCAATCAGCTGGCAAACGGCTGCAACTGAGAGACCCGCATCGGGGCCCAGCCAGCTTGCTGGAGTCTACGTAGTTCACGATCCGCCGGCTCGACAAGGGAGCCCAAGCGCAAACATCAAAGGAGAATATAATGCCGAAGACTACGCCCGAACAGAACAAGACAATAGTCCTTGAAGCATTCGACACGCTCTTCAACAAGCGCGACTATGAAGCAGCGGAACGCTATTGGTCGCCCAACTATATCCAGCACAGCGCGCACATTGAGCCTGGGCGTGAAGGTCTTTTCAACCTCACCAAAGGGATACCCTCAACTTTGAGATATGAAGCAGGAACCATTGTTGCAGATGGGAATTTCGTCATTGTGCATGGCCGATTTTCCGGGTTTGGATCGCCGGTCAACTGGATTGCGGCGGACATTCTTCGCATTGAAGACGGCATCCTTGTGGAGCATTGGGACGTCATTCAAGATGAAGCAAGCGAGGAGCAATCCAAGAGCAAGGCTCCGATGTTCGGCAGCACCTTTCCAACATATCTGTGAGCCGGTCACTTTAGCCGACTCAGCACGCAGCGACCAACCCTCTATCCCATTGGGTTCGTTTCAGTTAGACTGCCGCGGCTTCGGAAGTTTCGAGAGGTTCGGACCGTTCCGTTGATGCTAAATCGCCAATGCGCTCATCGAAGATTAATTTGTAACGAAAAGTCGGCATTGCGACCTGAATCCATGACCCGTTTTCGGTTGAGGATCGCAGTCGCAATCTGCGTTTCCGAGGACAAACCGTCGAAATGAGACGTTTGCCGTAAATACTTAAGAGATGCTTTCCGCAGCCAACTATGGAAAGGCCCCGAACAGAATGGGATAAAGTTGAAGCAACCTGGTTTGATTCCCCAGCCTACCCCTGGCGCAAAGGAAAATGCCATGACACTCCGCTCTCTTGCCGCTGCAATCCTTCTCTCCATCTCTTCGGCGATCCTGGCGCAACAATTCTCTTCCGTCCCAGGCCAGGGCCGTTCGATGGTCGTGACCAAGTTTGGCATCGTGGCTGCGCCGCAGTTTCTTGCCTCGCAAGCGGGCGCGCATATTCTGGAAGAGGGTGGAAACGCCGTCGACGCCGCCATCGCGGCCAACGCCGTAATGGGTGTAGTCCAGCCGTATGTGAACGGAATGGGCGGCGATCTGTTCGCGGTTTACTACGAGGCCAGGACCGGCAAGCTTTACGGCCTGAACGCGAGCGGATGGACGCCGAAGGGTCTCACCATCGACTATCTGAAGGCACATAACGTAGACCAGATTAACCCAATTGGCGTCGAGACCATCGATATCCCGGGCGCCGTGGCTGGCTGGGATGCGATGAGAATCCGTTTCGGCACGCTTCCCTTCACCAAGACTCTAGCGCCGGCTATTTACTACGCCGAGAACGGATTCCCTCTGGCCGAGCGGAATGCGCGCTACTGGGTGGCGAAAGGTCTCCTCAACCAGCCCGGATACCGTGAAACTTACCTGCCCAATGGCGTGGCGCCAAAGGTCGGAGATGAATTCAAGAATCCAGCACTTGCGCACTCGTTGCGGGAAGTCGCCGAACACGGACGGGACGCGTTTTACAACGGCCCAATGACCGAGAGCATGGTGAAATTCCTCGATGCGCAGGGAGGGACGCACACTCTGGAAGACTTCAGAGACTTTCAGCCCGAGTGGGTCGAACCTATTTCCACAACCTACCGTGGCTGGACGATCTACGAGCTGCCGCCGAATGGGCAGGGCGTCGCCGCGCTCTCGATGTTGAACATCATGGAGCAATTCCCCATGGGCCAGTACGGTCACAACTCCGCCGATGCGTTGCACGTGATGATCGAGGCCAAGAAGCTGGCCTATGCAGACATGCACAAGTATGTGGGCGACCCACGCTTCACGCCAATACCAGTCAAGGAGCTGATCTCGAAAGATCTGGCGGCGCAGCGGGCGAAGCTCATCCGGATGGATACGGCCGCGTGCCAGGTAGTTCCTTCTGACATAGAGAGGATGCTCGAAGCCCACGGGAACTCGACCATCTATCTTTCCACGATTGATAAGGACGGCAACATCGTCTCGTTAATCCAGAGCAACTTCGCGGGTTATGGCACGGGAATGGTCGCGCCTGGGCTCGGCTTCTCGTTTCATAACCGTGGCGCGGGATTCGAGTTGACACCGGGTCTTCCCAACTCACTGGACGGCCACAAGCGGCCGCTCCACACCATCATTCCCGCGTTCATGGAAAAGGGTGACATTCATATCGGGTTCGGCATCATGGGAGGCTGGAACCAGGCGCAGGCGCACGCACAGTTTGTGGCAAACGTCGTCGACTACGGGATGAATGTGCAGGCGGCTCTGGAACAGGCGCGGTTCACCAAGCGGACCTTCCAGGGATGTGACGTCCAAATGGAAGAGACCGTCCCTGAGAAAGTCCGCGCAGAACTCACAAAACGGGGACACCAGATTGAATTGCTGGAGCCCTTCTCCTTCACCGTTGGCCAGGGTGAAGCCGTGGAGCGAGACAGCGGGAGAAAGGTCAACTTTGCCGGAGCAGACCCACGCTCGGACGGGGAGGCGATTCCTCAAGGTCCGGACGTAAAGTGAATTTCCTGTGATTACGGATCAGTCCAGATAAGTCGGCATTGCGACGGGAATCTCCTGATCCGTCCGGGGGTGCGGTTTACCTAGGCTCCATGACCCTGCGACCGCTGGCGTTCAGGCAAGAGCAGCGAACAAGTCGTTTCAGATCCCTGGGTACTTGTGCTGCGCTCTTCGGCGAATGTTATATAGGCGGATGGACAGCCGCCCACCATTGGGAACTCACCGAGCAACTCTTCAATGAAACCATGGTCTTCACTACGCGCCGCGTGACCGAAAAGCGTGTGACAGCCCAAGGGGCGGCCTTCCGGTTGCACCACATGCAGGCTAAACGTATTTTCGGACTGAAGACACTTTGGCGCGGCTCCGCTAAGGTTTCCATATCGGACCCAGCGCGTACACTGGTCGATATGATCGCCACGCCGGAAGCGGGCGGCGGTATTGATCACGTGGCAGATTGTTTGAGCGTTTATCTCGCAACCAAGACAGCTGATCGCGGTTTGTTAATCCGTTATGCGGAGCAATTCGATAACGGCGTCATATTCAAGCGTTTGGGGTTTCTCGCAGATACCAGGCTGCGCGACCAGAAATTAGCAGACGACAGCCGCTCTCGCCTAACGCACGGTTATGCACAGCTCGATCCTTCGTTACACTCGAAGAAGCTCATCACCCCCTGGCGGCTCTGGGTTCCGGCGACCTGGAAACACAAAATGTCATGATAGACAGACGAGAAATCCTCGAATCCGCGTCGTCGTATTCTCTGTTGCTCAATATTGTCGAGAAGGACTACATCCTCGGTTGGATACTCGCCGGCATCAATGCTCATGATGAGCTTGCGGACGAGTTGAACCTGTCAGGCAAGACGATATACGAACCGGTGTCGAAGGGGCACATCCCGTACTACAAGATTGCTGGCTCCATCCGGTTCGACCCTGTTCGCATCGCTGGTTGGCTCCGTCTATAGGAAGCCGCCTGATGAAAATCCTGTGCCGTTCTTCTGTTTTTGTACAGTCCATTGGATTTGTACAGTTTCCTCCGCTAGACACGAGAGCCCCGCCAGTGAGCGGGATTTTCTTTTGTACAGTGCTTCGCGTTTTGTACAGAAAAAGGGAGAAGGGGGTCTACAGAGGGGAGAAATCCAGAATACACGGAAAATCCTCCAAAGAGCTATCTTGCTTAATTGCTTTAGTTTATGCTCTATTTTGTTGATTCAAAAGGGAGTAGAAAATTGTCTTGGTGGGCAGTGAGGGACTCGAACCCCCGACTTCCTGCTTGTAAGGCAGGCGCTCTAACCAGCTGAGCTAACCGCCCACGGATGGCGGCAATACGACAGGCACTCTTTCGAAATCATACCAGTACAATTTCTGCCAAGCCGAAGGCCACTTGGCACGTAGCATAATGTTTGACATAGTCATATGACTAGTGATATGACTATATTGAGGATTTCCATGACCTGGCCGGTTTACCACGCAAAAGCGCGATTCAGCGAGTTCCTCGACGCCACACTCAAGGAAGGTCCGCAGATCGTCACCCGCCGTGGCATTGAGACAGCCATTCTCGTTCCTATCGACGAATGGAAACGACTCAAGGACTCGGCGCGGCCAAATATCAAAGAGATCCTGCTCGACCCAAATGGCCCGCACGATCTATATATTCCACCACGCAGAAAGCTTCGCTTTTCCACGCCCGATGAGCAGGTATAGCCCATGTACTTGCTCGACACCAATGTGGTTTCGGAGTTACGCAAAGTCATACCTCATGGCGCAGTACTGGCTTGGTTTCGCGCTGTGCGCCCCGACGATATCGCGATCCCGGCTGTCGTCATCGGAGAAATTCAGGACGGCGCTGAGATCACGCGCAAACAAGACCATTTGAAGGCTGCGGAGATTGAGAGTTGGCTGGATTACGTCATGGCTAACTTTACGGTGCTCCCCATGGACGGCCCGATGTTTCGTGAATGGGCGCGACTGATGGCAGGAAAGCCGGACGATCTGAGTGGAGATGCCATGATCGCCGCTGCCGCCCGCATCCACCGCCTAATCGTCGTTACCCGTAATGTAAAGGATTTCGAAGAACTGGCGGTGGAGGTCTTTAACCCCTTCTCATTCACGACAGGAGAACAGGTTTGACAGAAAAACGCATGCTTCCGCGCATCGGCATACTAGCAATTCAAGGGGATTATGCCGCTCACGCTGAGGCTTTGGTTGAAAGTGGCGCAGAGCCCGTGGAGGTACGCAAGCCGGACGAGCTGGCTGGCCTGGATGGGTTGATTCTGCCCGGCGGCGAATCGACGACCATACTTCGATTTCTGAAGCGCGGCTTCTTTGAAGCTTTGGAACAGTTCTGTGCAAGCAAACCGGTCTTTGGCACCTGCGCAGGAGCTATTCTGCTGGCGCGGGAGGTTCGCAACCCGGCGCAGCGCAGCATGGGCGTTCTGGATGCGGTGGTGGAACGCAACGCCTATGGGCGGCAGATCGACTCGGCCATCCTGACCGCGGAAACCAGACTGCCGGGCGGCCCGCTGGAGATGGTCTTCATTCGCGCTCCGCGCATCGTCGAGACTGGTGCAGACGTGGAGGTGCTGGCCCTTCGCGAAGGCTATGCGGCACTGGTGCGGCAGGGCCGGGTGCTGGCAGCCACCTTTCATCCAGAGCTCTCGAGCGACCGGCGGGTTCACCGGCTCTTTGTTGAGATGGTGGCCGGCGGCCATTCAATATAGCTGCGTTCGCATAAGTTTGAGGTTTCCCACCCTTTCGCCAAAGAACGCGAAAGGATGGGGCACGGAGCTCGAGTGGTGGACTACCGGAAACGGTTATTGCTTATCGAAATGATTCCAGCCCATTCGATTATGGGTGCTTTCAGAGCAAAGCTAGGGTAATCTCTTCAACACAGAGGTCCTATGCCTCCCACTTTTACGCATACACCTACGGAAGTGGAACAGAAAGTGCCGGGAATCGGCGGCAAACCGCCCCTTGACCGTCGGCCTACCGGTGGTGGAGGGGGCGGCGGGGGCGATGACGACGGCCGAAATCAGAGCCGGGGCCCGCGCGAACTGCTTCACCGCGTTAGGTTTTTCGTCTATTCCGCCCTTGCTGCCGACATGCTGTTCTTTGCCGTGCTGGTGCTGTTCTTTTTCGCGCGGCAGGCGGGATTGCGCATGGACCCTCGTACCCACCTGATGGCCGGAGACTGGAAGCCCCTGCTTCTGCCGCCGATTCTGTATCTGAATACTGCGGTGCTGCTACTGAGCAGCCTGACCATGGAACGGGCGCGGCGGAACATCTTTCGCGAAGTGGACGTGTTGGAGGAGTGGCTGGGGCTGGGAAGGCCGGCTCTTCGTGGTACTCTGCCGTGGTTGGCTGCGACGCTGGCGCTGGGAACTGTGTTTCTCGCCGGGCAGGTAGTGGCATGGAGACAACTGACGGTTCAAGGCTTCGCCTTCGATCGCTGGTCGACGCCGTCGAGTTACTTTTTCTACGTGATTACCGGCCTGCATGCCGCCCACGTGGTTGCCGGAATAGCCGCCCTGATTTTCTGCCTATGCTTTTTAGGCATGCTCAAGCGCGTCGAGTACCGGCAGATCGCAGTCGACTCAACCGCATGGTACTGGCATGCGATGAGCCTGGCGTGGCTGCTGTTGCTGGCGGTGCTGGCCGCAGGGCAATAGATTATGCCGGACGAAGGCGCAGAATAGAACGCCAGCGCTCGCTCAGGCTGGGAATTTCAGGGCACTCGTAATAAACAGCACGGTTGAGCGCCATAAGCAATTGCACCGCCTCGAGTTGTGAACTGTTGGCTGAAAAGGCGGAATTTTCATACAGGAACTCGTCGGTCAGATATTCGATCGCGTGGCCCAATTTCACCAGTGCATGCCCTGCCCGGGGAGTGATGCGGCGGTGTTTGGGGCGCACATACTCAGAGATAGCGGACTCAATGGAGGCCGGGATGGGAAAGTTTGTGGTTGTGAAGGCTGCCATGCTTTTATCCTCACCCTGTTTTTCGGCCAACTCTCTCCACTCTTCAGATTACGAACGTACCGTCTCCCGAAAATGAACGGTCAGAGAATAATTCCAAAAACAGGAATTTGAGAACCCTGGCTGATTAACTCCGCGCACATTCAACGTTTGAGTCTGGGAAGCTAAGATGACCCTCTTAAGCTGACAAAGAATCAAATGAAAGGTCGTTTCGGGCGATACTGAGCCGATGCGCTGTCGCAATCACTTCCAGACGGCCCTCTGCACCCTGTTAACCTTGACGGGATGCGGCTGAAAACCTAATCTCGAACCAGAGCATCCTTTTGATACGGAGCCGTCGGCGGTCCCGGCGGGCCGGATGCAATCTTACAGGACTTTTAGGACTGGGCGGCAATGGTTCCCTACTACTGGCAATATCTCCCGCTGTTCATGCAAATTGTTGCCGTGTCTCTGCTTGGGCTGGGAATGGTAACGGCTTCCTGGTTCGTTGGGCGGCATCGCAACACGCCTACCAAGCTGGCCGCCTACGAGTGCGGGATTGAGGCCGTTGGCGACGCACGCGGGCGCTTCAGCGTGCGCTTTTACATGGTAGCCGTGCTCTTCATCCTGTTCGATGTGGAAGCGGTTTTCATCATGCCCTGGGCGGTAGTCTATCGCAAGCTGCCCGGGATTACCGGCAATAAACTGTTTGGTTTCTGGGAGATGCTGGTCTATCTGGGCTTTGTGGGAGTGGGACTCTACTATATCGTGCGCAAGGGCATCCTAAACTGGAGCCAGGATAAGGCGGATCTGTAAGATGGGCGAGGTCAACACATACATTGGCAGGGATGCCGTGCTCGAAGGACTTCAAGAGCACCCGGCGGTCCAGGCGATTCTCGCCTGGAATCCCGAGGCGTTGACCGACGCAAAATTTGACCGAAATGAGCTGACTCTGACCATTGCGGCTGAGGAGATTCGCGCGGCGGCAGAGACCGTGAAGAATGCCGGCTACAACTTTTTCGAGGATCTGACCGCGGTGGACTGGTTTCCTTCTTCACCGCGATTCCAGTTGAGCTACCACATTCTGTCGCACTCCTATAAGGAGCGCATCCGGCTGCGGGTGATGTTGGAAGAGGCAAGCCCGACGGTGGAGTCGATTACGGCGGTTTGGCCCTCGGCTAATTTTTACGAGCGCGAGGTCTTCGATCTCTTCGGCGTGCGTTTTGAGGAGCATCCCAACCTGCGCCGCATTATGATGCCCGACGATTGGCAAGGCCATCCCCTGCGCAAGGACTATCCGGTGGAGGGGTACCGCTAAATGGATTCCGGCACTCCCATCCTCGAAGCAGCAGTGGCCGAAGGCGCCAAAGACCAGCACATGGTGCTGAATTTGGGGCCGCAGCACCCGTCGATGCACGGAGTTCTGCGCCTGGTGGCGGAGATCGACGGCGAGATCGTGCTGCGGGTCTATCCGGAGATCGGTTACCTGCACACCGGCATCGAGAAAACCTGCGAGGCCAAGTTTTATCAGCAGGTGGTGCCGCTCACCGATCGCATCGACTACCTGAGCCCGATGGCCAATAACCTTTGCTATTGCCTGGCGGTCGAAAAGCTGCTGGCGTTGGAAATTCCCAAGAAGGCCCAGTGGTTAAGAGTTTTGCTGACTGAACTGACGCGCCTGAACTCCCATCTGGTGTGGTTGGGCACCCACGCGATGGATATTGGCGCTCTGACGGTTTTTCTCTATACCTTCCGCGAGCGCGAAGAGATTCTGAGAATCTTCGAAGGTTTATCCGGCCAGCGGATGATGACCAGCTACTTTCGCATTGGCGGGCTTTCGATGGAGCCGCCGCTGGACTTCTTTGATCGCGTGCAGAGTTTTATCCGCATGTTTCCGGAGAAGATTGATGAATATGCAAACCTGCTGACGGGCAACCCGATTTTTCGCAACCGGCTGAAGGGCGTGGGTATTCTTTCGGCCGCCGATGCCATTGCGCTGGGCGTGACCGGGCCGCCGATGCGGGCCTCAGGCGTGGACTTCGACCTGCGGCGCGATATGCCCTACTCCAGCTATGAGAAGTTTCAGTTCAAAGTGCCTGTTTCGACGGACGGAGATTGCTGGGCGCGGTATGAAGTCCGGCTGGTGGAGATGCGGGAGAGCGTGAAGATTATCCAGCAGGCGCTGGACGGAATGCCTGAAGGAGCGATCACGGCTGACGCGCCCAAGATTGTGCTGCCCGACCGGGAAAAGATGAAGACGCAGATGGAGGCGCTGATCCATCACTTCAAGATTGTGACCGAGGGGTTTGCGGTTCCGGCGGGCGAGGTCTACCAGGGCATCGAAAGCCCGCGCGGGCAGATGGGCTACTACGTGGTCTCCGACGGCACGGCCAAGCCTTACCGGGTGCACATGCGCAATCCGTCGTTCGCAACCTTGCAGGCGATTGAAACCATGTGCAAGGGGCGCATGATCTCTGATCTGGTTGCGGTGATTGGCTCGATCGATATTGTTCTTGGGGAGATTGATCGGTAGAAACTAAAGGAAGAAGTCGCGAATGACATATGTTCTCGGAATGAGATGTAGCGATGGTTTGGTGCTCTGTGCCGACAGCATGGAAGGCGACAGCATCGGCAAGCACTATGTGCAGAAATTGCATGTCATTGGAGTTGAAAACCTGTGGGGATTGTGTTGGGGCTGCGCTGGTAGCGGAGATGTAATTAGGAAATTCGATTCTATCGTGAAAACGTCCCTTGCAAAGCAAGAGGCATACAACAAGTGGCAGATCGAAGAGTTGATAGAAGGATGCTTAAAGTTCGTTAAGGAGTCATATCCTGCCGAAAATCGTATTGATGTAATCGCTGGTCTTTATGGTACGTCACTCGATGGTGTACCGGAATATCAGCTTTATCGAGGATATTCCGATTCGTCCTGTCTAGCCCCGGAAAAGAAATTTGCAGTTGCAGGGATGGATGTAACTGTCAGCGATTTCTTTTTGGGGAGCACTTACGATCTATTTGCCCACGTGGACTATTGCCAGCGGGTAGGAGTTGTTGCTACAGGGCTGATGAAAAGACATGCGGTAGGGGTTGACGGAATGACCTCTGTATTTAGTTATCGGATTGGTTCCGATGGATGGATTCCCATGCTAGATCGTGAAGTCACTGCGATTGAAGAGCATTTTCCATTGAGCCAACTGAACGAAGCGGTAAGCAGATTTTGGATGGCACATCCAATTAACGGTAGAATGCTAGACGAAATGAATCGAGCTGAAATCCTCAAATTGAAATCGTTACCCGTCGATTTGCCTTCTTGTGATAGGCAGAGCCAAATCTTCAAGGAGGGTATGTAATGATCTTGTGGATTCTTGTCTGCGCTGTTGTCGTAGCCGCGTACCTAATCGCCCGTGCAATCGAATCTCTTTCACAAAAGCTTAAGCCTTCCGGCAGTCTTTTTTCGGATATCCGCGCGTCGATGGATGAACGCTTCATAGTTTCTCAGATCGCTACCACGCTGATCGCAGCCCAGTTCGGTAACTCGCTGTATACAGAGGGGATAAAATCGCTTCATGATGAACGTGAAACTATTTTTTACGACCGTATCAAAACGACGATTGATGAAATAGCTGCAACCTCTGATGCCAAGGCCCAACCTGAAGAGAAACACAAGAAGTTGGACGAGATACTCTCAAACGTCGATAGCAACATTTACCAGAGCAGCGTATTCTTCGGTGGCCGGACCAAATTTGTGCAACTCGCCTGGGATATCTACCACGACGTATGCTTGACCCAGCGAGAGCAAACCAGAATCGAGTAGTCGAGCGGCATGGTCCTCGACTGCGTTTGACGCGAAACGCCTCCAAATCCTGCTCAAATGACCGGAGTTTGGAGGGCGTCGGAGTTGTGCAATGAGTGATGAATCGATGAGCGTCTTCTCTCCCAAACTCGCCGCGCGCTTTGACGCGCTGATGGAGAAGTATCCGGCGAAGCGCTCGGCTCTGATTCCCATGCTGCTCTATGCGCAGGACGAGATTGGCTACCTCTCCGACGCGGTGATTGCGGAAGTGGCTGAGCGCATCGGGATTACCGAGCTTGAGGTGCGCAATGTGGCCAGCTACTACTCCATGCTGCGCTTCAAGCCGGTGGGCAAATATCACGTGCAGGTTTGCACCAATATCAGCTGCATGCTGCGAGGGGCCTACGATATCTACGAGCGGTTCCAGGACGAACTGGGCATTGGGCCCAAGGAAATTACGCCGGACGGAGTTTTTTCGCTGGAAGAAGTCGAGTGCATCGGGGCTTGCTCGTGGGCGCCCGCCATCCAGGTGAATTACGACTATCACGACGAGCTCAAGCTGGAGCTTGTGCCCGGCATTCTGGCTGGTTATCGAGGCAAGGCTGAGGGAACGGAGAAAAAATCCGATGCCTAGACTGGTCTCCCATCCCGATGAAGTAAAGATCGTTTCGCAGCGATTTGGGCAGGGTGCGGAAAAGATTGAGAACTATCTCAAGCTGGGCGGCTATGCGGCCGTAAAGAAATGCCTGAAGCAAGGGCCTGACTGGATTCTCGAAGAGATGAAGGCCAGCAACCTGCGCGGACGTGGCGGAGCGGGTTTTCCGGCAGCCATCAAGTGGTCGGCTGTGCCCAAAAATTCGTCGAAGCCTAAATACATATTGGTGAACGGCGATGAAAGCGAGCCGGGAACCTGCAAAGATCACCTGATTTTTCTGCATGATCCTCATGCGGTGATCGAGGGAACGATGATTGCGGGGCTGGCCGTGGGAGCCAAGCTGGGATTTATCTATCTGCGCGGCGAGTACCGCTATCTCATCGAGATTATGGAGAAGGCGGTCGCCGACGCCTATGCCAAGGGTTTCCTGGGCAAAAAGATCTTCGGTTCGGATACAGAGTTCGAAGTGATTGTGCACACCGGCGCGGGCGCATACGAGGTGGGCGAAGAGTCGGCGCTGATGGAGTCGCTTGAAGGCAAGCGCGGGATTCCGCGCATCAAGCCGCCCTTCCCTGCCGTCGTGGGCCTCTATGGCGGTCCCACGGTCATCAATAACGCCGAGACTATCGCCACGGTGCCGCACGTGATTGAGATGGGCGGCGCGGCCTACGCGGCTGTGGGCACTCCGAACAACGGCGGAACGCGCTTGTTCTCCATCAGCGGTCACGTGAAGAAGCCCGGGGTTTACGAGTTGCCCATGGGTTACAACCTGAAGAAGATGATCAATAAGGTTGCCGGCGGCGTGCGTGGCGGACGAGCGCTGAAGGCCGTGGTTCCCGGCGGTTCTTCAACCCCGGTGCTGTTGCCAGAGGAGATCGATATCGGCATGGACTTCGACCAGGTGGGCAAGGCAGGTTCCATGCTGGGTTCGGCGGGAGTGGTGGTGATCGACGACCAGACTTGCATGGTGGAGTTTGCGCTGCGCACTATGAGCTTCTATGAGCACGAAAGCTGCGGATGGTGCATTCCCTGCCGCGAGGGCACGGATTGGCTGAAGAAGTCGCTTACACGCTTCCACGCCGGCTTCGGCGAAGCCAGGGATATCGACAATATGCAGCATATTGCTGAAAACATGCTGGGACGTACCTTTTGTCCGCTGGGCGATGCGGCGGCCATGCCCATGATTGCGTTTGTGAAGAAGTTTCGCAAGGAGTTTGAGGACCACCTGAACGGGAAGCCTTGTCCGTTCGCAAAGCATGTGGAAGTAGCAGTGATTTAACGGCGCTGGAGAAGAATGGCAGACGTAACCTTCAAAGTGGATGGAAAGACGCTGACGGCTCCCGCGGGAACCTTGCTGATCGACGTCTGCCGCAAAGCGGGCATCGAGATTCCGGCTTTCTGCTACTACCCAGGCCTGAGCCTTCAGGCGGCCTGCCGCATGTGCGTGGTGCGCGAGGCGAAGGTGCGCAAGCTGCTGACGGCCTGCACCACTACGGTGGCCGAGGGCCTGGATTTCATTACTGAATCAGAGGAGATTGCGCAGGCGCGTAAGGGGACCATCGAGCTGCTGCTGGGCAACCACCCGCTCGACTGCCCGGTTTGCGACGCCGGCGGCGAGTGCGAACTGCAGGATATGACCTTCAAGTACGGCGCGGGCGAGAGCCTGTACGCGGAGGCCAAAGAGCATCGCGAGGAGCAGCAGTGGTCGCCCGCAGTCTATTTTGACCGCCCGCGCTGCATTCTCTGTTACCGCTGCATCCGCATGTGCGGCGAGGGCATGGACGTGTGGGCGCTGGGAGTGCAAAACCGCGGCGTGCACTCGACCATTGCGCCCAACGGCGGCAATCAACTGGATTGCGAGCAGTGCGGCATGTGCATTGACGTTTGCCCGGTGGGCGCTCTGACCAGCGGTACCTATCGTTACAAGACCCGGCCGTGGGAGATGAACCACGTTTCGACGGTCTGCACGCATTGCGCCGACGGCTGCAAGGTTACGCTGGGCGTGCGGCAGGTGAACGACGGCTCGGAGATTGTGCGCGCCGACAATCGCGACAAGAGCGGCATCAATGGCGACTTTCTCTGCGCCAAGGGCCGCTTCGGATTCGATTTTGTCGAGAGCCCCGAGCGGCTGACCAAACCGCTGGTGCGCAACGAAGAAGGCAAGCTGGTGGAGGCCACGTGGGAGCATGCGCTGCGCGTGGCCGCGGGCAAGCTGAAGGAAGTTCGCGACAGCAAAGGCGGAGCGATCGGCGTGATCGGCTCCAACCGGACTACGAACGAAGAGAATTACCTGCTGCAAAAGTTTGCCCGGACGGTTCTGAAGACCAACAATATCGATCACGAGCGCAGCACGGATTATGCGGCCTTTGCCCGCGCGCTGGCGGGACAAAAGGATAAGGCGGCCAGCCTGCGCGATATTGCAAAGGCCCCGGCGATTCTGCTGGTGGGCAATAATCCTACGGAAGAACATCCGCTGCTGGCGTGGACTCTGCGCACCAATGTGCGGCTGAACCGCGCACGGCTTTATATTGCCAATTCCAAGACCATCAAACTGGAGCGGCAGGCCAAGGCTACGCTGCAACTTCCAGAAAATGGTTACCAGAATCTGGCAGCCTATCTCAGCCGCAACGATGCCAAGAGCGAGAACGCGGCCTTCAGCAAGGCTCTGCTGGCCGAGGAATCATTGGTGGTGATCTTTGGCCAGGAGTACCAGGGCGAGGCCGTCCAATCGCTGGTCGAGTGGGGATTGAAGCGCGGGAATGTGCGCTTCGCATATCTCGGCGATCATTCGAACTCACGCGGCGCGGCGGATATGGGGATCTTCCCCGATTTACTGCCCGGCTACGTGCCGGTTACAGAGCCCGGCGCTTTTACGGAATATGATGGGCTACCCGCGAAGCCCGGCAAAAACCTGACGGAGATCTTTGAGGCGGCGAGCAAGGGCAAGATGGGCGCGATGCTCATTGTCGGCGCCAATCCGGTGGCGAGACTGGGAGTGGATTCGAAGACGCTGAAGAAGAGCTTCGTCATTGCTCTGGATCTGTTTCTTACCGAGACCGCAGCTTTGGCCGACGTGGTGCTTCCGGCCGCAAGCCTCTACGAAAAGACCGGCACGATTACGAATACCTTCGGCGATGTGCAACTGGCGAAGAAAGCGGCGGACCGCGCGGGAGTGAAGCCGGACTTCGAGATTCTGGTGCGGCTGGCAGGAGCGATGGGCGTGGATGTGAAGACGCTGGTTCCATTCGGCAAAGGCGGAGTGACAGCCGATCTTGGCCAGTCGCGCGGTGCGCAGGCCGGCGAGGCGGATCGGCATGCTGTATGGCTCGAAGCCAATCACCTTGAGCCGAAGATGAGCCCCTTCGATCCACTGGCCGTGCTGGACGAAATTGTCCGCATGATTCCCGGCTATACTGTGGACCGGATTAATCTCTTTGGCGGCAACGATGTGCGCACGGAGCCCGGTTTTGTGCCGGTTGCGGCGCTTACTGAATCAGCGCCCGATTTGGTAGCGCCTGCTCACGACGGATTGTTCACCTCCGGCACGCTGGGCAAGTACAGCGCTACGCTCAAGGAACTCGAACGGCATCAGGCGCACGAATTGAAGGAGTCCGCTGCGGATTAGGAGTTGAGTTAGAAGATTTGAATGAGTGAGCGAAAAGTAACCGCAGGTCCTTCGACTGCACTGCGCTTCGCTCAGGATGATAGCAAGGAAAGAAGAAGAGGCTGAAGGCTTGTGACGATACTGCAGTTCTTTTTGTGGAGCCTGCTCAAGGTGGCCGTGGTGACGGTGGTGATGCTGCTGGGCGTCGCCTATACCGTGCTGCTGGAACGCAAGCTGGTGGGCCGCATTCAGAATCGCTGGGGACCCAGCCGCGTGGGGCCGTTCGGACTACTGCAGCCGCTGGTGGATGGGGCTAAGTCGTTTCTGAAAGAGGACCTGATCCCCTCCGGCGTTTACAGGCCGCTTTATCTTCTTGCGCCCATCATTGCTTTGGGGGCCGCACTGGTCTCCATCGCCGTTATTCCTTTCGGCGAGCCGGGGATCGGACCTGGCGGCGTGGACCTTTTTGAGATTTCCGATGTGAATATCGGACTGCTGGTGATTCTGGGCATCACTTCGATCAGCGTCTACGGAATTGCACTGGCGGGGTGGTCGTCGAATAACAAGTATTCGCTGCTGGGCTCGCTTCGCTCCTCGGCGCAGATGATCAGCTACGAGCTGGCGCTGGGGCTTTCGCTGGTAGGCGTGGTGATGCGCGCCGGGACGTTCAATTTACGCGCCATTGTGGAGCAGCAGGCCACCATGGGCATTGCAACCTGGAACATTTTCGGCGGATTGCAGTTTGTGGCCTTCTTCATCTACATGATTGCGGCTTTCGCTGAGACCAATCGCTCGCCCTTCGATTTGCCCGAGGCGGAGAGCGAGCTGACCGGCGGCTACCACACCGAGTACAGCTCAATGAAGTTCGCCATGTTCTTCATGGCCGAGTACGCCAACATGATCAACGTGGGCTGCGTGGCTACGCTGCTTTTTCTGGGTGGATGGACCAGCCCCTTCGGCAACCTGATTCCTCCGCCGGGAAATATTCTGGTTCATGCGCTATTCCCGATCTTCTGGTTTGTGCTTAAGGTCTTTTGCTTTCTCTTTCTATACGTCTGGGTGCGGGGAACGCTGCCGCGCTTCCGCTATGACCAGTTGATGAACTTCGGATGGCGCATCCTGATGCCGCTGGCCATTTTGAACATTGTGGGAACAAGCCTTTGGCTTGCCTACCACTGATTTACAATCGGGGAAGATTTCTTAAGGAGCCTGAGCGAGTTTGCTCCGCAAACCTTCCCCTTAACCGGCCGGTTTTTCACGGCTCTAGTCCGTACGCCAGGGACTCGATGCACCTGATTTTATTTATTCTGTTTGCCGGATTCTGCCTGGCTGGAGCCATCAATCTCCTGCTCCAGAGCCATCCCATTTCGAGCGCGCTATCACTGATTGTGGTGATGACTTCGCTGGCCGTGCTCTATCTGCTGCTGGGAGCGGAGTTTCTGGCCATCGCACAGATCATCGTTTATGCCGGCGCCATCATGGTGCTATTCACTTTTGTGGTGATGCTGCTCAACGCCGGCCGTGAAGATCGCACGCTGGGCAGCCGAACTGCGCGTTCGGTGGGCTTTCCCGCAGTGGTGGTGATTCTAGGTGTGATCGCAACTGTGATTCTGAGGGCGCAGGGCCTGGGCGTGGCGGCTTTGCAGGACGGGATTACTTCTACGGAAGACCTGAGCCGGATTCTCTTCACTGAACTGCTGCTGCCCTTTGAGGTGACCTCGGTGCTGATCCTCATCGCGATTCTGGGTGCGGTTGCGCTGGCCCGTCACGATGGAGAAAGGAAGCCCGGCCAATGAATTCCCTTCTCACCCAAGAGGTTCCCGTCTCCTGGTATCTGCTGCTGAGCGCGGTGCTGTTTTCGCTTGGCGTGATTGGCTTCCTCATCAAGCGCAATCTGATTACCGTTTTTATGTCGATTGAGCTGATGCTTAACGCAGTGAATCTTTCGTTTGTGACCTTCGCCCACCAGTGGCACGCGGTGAAGGGACAGATTTTTGTCTTCTTTGTGATGATGGTGGCTGCGGCGGAAGCTGCCGTTGGGCTGGCCATCATCATTGCTGTTTTCCGCGCACGCGCTACCCTGGCCGTCGACCGTATCGACCTGATGAAACTATGAATGTGCCCCTCCATCTCTGGCTGATTCCCCTGCTGCCCTTCGCGGGGTTTCTGATCAACGGACTCCTCGGCAAGCAGCTGCCGAAGTGGCTGGTGAGCACGGTCGCGCTGCTTGCGCCGTTGGCTGCATTCGGCGTGGTGCTTTGGGCTACATTGCAGACTTTTGCGCCGATGGAACTGCGAAGCTGGAATGGCCCCGGTGCTATACCGAGTGCTCTCGGCCTGCCCTATATCGAAACCTGCTCGCACCCCTGGATCAATATCGCCGCGCTCCACATCGACTTCAGCTTCGTCCTCGATCAACTTTCACTGGTGATGCTGCTGGTGGTCACCGGCGTGGGCTTTCTGATTCATGTTTACTCCGTCGGCTACATGCACGATGAAGAAGGATACGCGCGCTACTTCTCTTATCTGAATCTCTTCCTCTTCTTTATGACGCTGCTGGTGCTGGCCGGCAATGCGCTGCTCATGTTTGTGGGCTGGGAGGGAGTGGGTCTGGCGTCCTACCTGCTTATCGGCTTCTACTTCCACAAGAAATCGGCCGCAGATGCGGGCAAGAAGGCCTTCATCGTTAATCGCATCGGCGACTTCGGCTTTTTGATTGGAATATTTCTGCTGCTGGCGAACTTCGGCACGCTGACCTTCGCCGATATCGGCGCAAGGCTGATTTCGAATCCCGGTTGGCAGGGCGGCGTACTTACTATCATTGCGCTTTGCCTGTTACTGGGTGCAACCGGCAAGAGCGCGCAGCTTCCGCTTTATATCTGGCTGCCGGATGCGATGGAGGGCCCCACGCCGGTCTCCGCGTTGATTCACGCGGCTACCATGGTTACCGCCGGCGTTTACATGATTGCGCGAACACACGTTTTGTTTGACCACTCGCCCTTCGCGCTGGGCGTGGTTGCGGTGGTCGGCGCGGCTACGGCGCTTTTTGCAGCTAGCATTGCGCTGGTGCAGAACGATATTAAGCGCGTGCTGGCTTATTCCACGATTTCGCAACTGGGTTATATGTTTCTGGGTTGCGGAGTGGCGGCTTACTCAGCGGCGATCTTTCACCTGGTTACGCATGCCTTCTTCAAGGCGCTGCTCTTTTTGGCTGCTGGTGCGGTGATCCACGCTATCGGCGGCGAACAGGATCTGCGCAAGATGGGCGGCCTATGGAAGAAGCTGCCGGTTACTTTTGCCGTTACCACGATCGGCGTGCTGGCTATCGCGGGATTTTTCCCATTTGCCGGATTCTTCTCAAAAGACGCTATTCTAGAAGCGGCCTTCATGCAGGGCGCGAATGGGCGGGCACTGTGGTTTGCGGGACTGGTTACGGCGCTGCTGACTTCGTTCTATATGTTCCGGCTTTGGTACCTGGCTTTTCTGGGCGAACCGCGCGGTGAGACCGGCGAGCATCACTCGACCCCGTGGTCGATGCTTGGCCCGCTGGTGATTCTTGCCGCTCTCTCGGTCTGTGGCGGCTGGATAGGCATCGAGCGTTTCGGAGATTTTCTGGCTCCATCGGTGGGCGCGAGAGCTCTCAGTTGGCATCTCCATGTTCCTTATATCCCGTTCGCTGTCTCAATGGAATTTCTGCTCAGCGTTATTGCCGTTCTTGTCGCGCTGGAAGGCTGGCTAATCGCCGACAAATTATACCGGCGCAAGCCTGAGCGTCCTGCTCAGTACGCCGCGGCTCTGCCTGCCAGTTATAAGTTGCTGGCAAATAAGTATTACGTCGACGAGTTCTACGGCGCGACAGTGGTGAAGCCGCTGCTGATCTTCTCCACATATTTTTTGGACTGGGTTGTGGATAAGGCTCTGCTGGGCGGAACGGCTTGGCTGCTGGGAGGCATTACCACATTTGCGGGAGCGTTGCTGCAACGCTGGCAGTCAGGCAACATTCGCTCTTATGCCGCATGGTTGGCGGCGGGCGCGGCGGCAGTACTGCTCTTTATCGTGGTTCCATGGTCCGCGTTGCTGGCCAGTCTTTCGGCAATTCATTTCGGCGTGGCGGGGCACTAGAGAATGATGGCGATCAACAACTCGATTCTCACCTTGATCCTGCTGCTTCCGCTAGCCGGGGCCGTGCTGGTGATGCTGGTGCCCGACCGCGGCAAGCTGGCCAATTGGATTGCGCTGCTCACGGCTCTGGTTACCTTCGGCCTCACGCTACACCTGCCGGCCCATTTCGACCTCAGCCAGGGCGGATTCCAATATGAGATCAGCCGCGCGTGGATCGAGAAGCCCGCTATCTTCTACCACGTGGGCGTGGATGGGTTGAGTCTCTGGCTGGTCGTTCTTACCGGGCTGCTCGCGCCCGTGGGCGTTCTGGCCAGTTGGAATGCGATCACTGAGCGGCGCAAGGTATTCTATTCGCTTTTTCTGGTGCAGCAGACTGCGATGTTCGGGGTCTTCATCTCGCTGGACTTGATGCTCTACTACGGCTTCTGGGAGCTTTCGCTGGTTCCCATGGCCATTTTGATCTCGATGTATGGTCGCAAGAATGGGCCCAGAGCCGCGCTTAAATTTTCCCTTTTTACTTTTATTCCGTCTGCGCCGTTACTGGTGGCGATCTTGTGGCTTTATGCCAATACCGGCAGCTTCGACTTCATTACGCTGCAGATTCTCATCGCTCACGGGAACTTCCCCGCCGGTGCGATCTTCTGGGTCGCGCTGGCGTTTCTGTTTGCCTTTGCGGTGAAGGTGCCGGTCTTTCCGCTGCACGGCTGGCTTGCGGATACTTACGGCGAAGCGCCGGTGGCGCTGGCGATGGTTGTGGCGGGCAAGCTTGGACTCTACTCCATGCTGCGTTTCCACATCGAGCTCTTCCCTGTTCAGGCGCAGGCTGCTGCTCCCTGGCTGATTGCGTTGGCGGTCATTGGGATTCTTTACGGCGCGTGCCTGGCTCTGGTGCAACGCGACTTCTGGCGATTGATTGCTTTTGCCGCGCTGAGCCACCTGAGCCTGATCGTTTTGGGCATCTACGGATTTACTTTTACGGGTTCAACTGGAGCGGTCTACCAGATTCTGAGCCACGGCGTAGTAGACGGCGCTCTCTTTGTGCTTCTGGGGGCAATTTACGAACGCTACTCGAGCAGCCAGATCGGAGCTTATGGAGGACTGGCCAGCAAGCTACCGCGAACAGCTACGCTCTTCGTCATCACTTCCCTGGCCATGATTGGCTTGCCGATGCTGAGCAATTTTGTGGGCGAGTTTCTGATTCTCTCCAGTACTTTTATTCAGTTGAGCAAAGGTTGGGCGATTGCGGCTTCGCTGGGAGTGATTCTGGGTGCGGCCTATATGCTTTGGCTGGTTCAGCGAATCTTCTACGGGCCGGAGAGCGAGCTGACCGCGTCGAAACCGGCTGACGATTTGCACTTCCGCGAACTGGCAGCCGTGTGGCCGCTGGCTATTCTGATGTTGGTGATGGGACTGGCGCCTTCGTACTGGCTTCCCACGATTGAGACGGGCGTGCATCTTCCGCAGGGCAAGGTATCGGCCATCCTACCGGCGCCTCCAACCGTATTCGTGATTCCATCTCAAGGGGAGGGCCAGCGGTGAATCCTGTTCCCGATATCTTCCGCATTCTTCCGGAGCTCGTCCTCACCCTCACTGGCGTAGCCGTGATGCTGATCGATGCTTCGCTGCCTGCCGGATTTCCGCGCCGCTATCTCGGAATGTTCGCCGCCATTGGAACCATGTTTGCCCTTTGGGCCAGCGTTTGGCAGCTCTCATTGCCTGAGGGGACCGGCTTCTACTCGACGGTTGAGACCAGCGCCTTTACGATATTCTTCCACGTGCTGATCTGCGGCGTTGTGCTGGTGGCCCTGCTGCTCTCGCTGGATACACTGCCTGAGGACAGCCATCACCAGGGCGAGTTCTATGCGTTGATCGTCTTCGGCGCGGTGGGCATGTGCCTGCTGACCGGTGCGGTGGAGTTGCTGCTGGTTTTTATCGCTCTCGAAATCTCGTCCATTTCCACCTACATTCTGGCTGGTTACCACAAGAACACGGCCCGCGGACCGGAAGCAGCCATCAAGTATTTTCTTCTCGGGTCGTTTGCCACCGCGTTCCTGCTCTATGGCATCGCGTTGATATTTGGAGCCACGGGCACCACACAGATTTACGAGATTGCCCGGCTAGCTCCCACCGCGCCGAATCACTCATTTATTTTGGCTGGATTGGCGCTGATGCTGGTGGGCATTCTTTTCAAAGTTTCGGCCGTGCCCTTCCACGTGTGGACGCCCGACGTTTATGAAGGCGCGCCCTCGCCGGTGGTGGCGCTGCTCTCTACCGCTCCCAAAGCCGCTGCCTTCGCGCTGCTGCTACGCGTGGTCTACGAAATGCTGCCCTCGCTGCGCGGGGTGTGGACGCCGCTGCTGTGGATTGTGGCCGTGCTTTCAATGACCGTGGGCAATCTGGCCGCTCTGCGCCAGGAAAACGTGAAGCGGATGCTCGCCTACTCCTCGATTGCTCATGCCGGCTACCTGCTGGCGGCCTTCGCCGGAGCTGGAAACAGCGGCATTGCCGCGGCCAGCTTTTATATCGCGGCTTACGCGGCCATGAATGTGGGTATCTTTGCGGTGATTACGCTGGTGAGCGGATACGACGATAAACTGCCGCTGGTGGAGGATTTTCGCGGGCTGATCTATCGCTCGCCACTGCTGGGCGGCCTACTGATCTTCTTCCTGGTTTCGCTGGTCGGGATTCCCTTCACCGGCGGGTTCTTCGGCAGGTTCTATTCCTTCTCGGCTGCGGTGGACGGCGGAGCGATCTGGCTGGCCATCATCGGCCTGCTGAATTCCGGATTGGCTGCGGCCTACTATCTGCGGCTGGCCCTGGCGGCGGCGCAGAGCGGAGCCGGCAAGAATGCTGATGCCGCAGTTCCCGTGCCACAGGTTGGAATTGCGGTGGGAGCGGCTCTGCTGCTGGCAGTTGCTGCCACGCTAATACTGGGCATTGTGCCCAACACGATGCTGCATGCGGCCGAAAACGGCGCGCTCACGCTGGAAGCACCTTCGCTGCCGGCCGGTGCTGCGGGAATCAGTGCTGTGCAGGAACCAAAGCCCTGACGCTTGCCGCCTGGTTCTCCTCTGCCGACAACAGACTCTTATAAAACGCCGCGGCCAGCCCCAGGACGCGTTCATCGACAAAGTGCTCCAGAATCCAGGCGCGTGCGGCTTCGCCCATGCGGCGGCAGCGATCTGGATTGCGGAGCAGCTTGAGCACCGCTTCACTGATTGCCTCCGGGTAGCCGGGCGGAATAAGCAATCCAGTCACTTCAGGCACAACCGAGTCGCGGGATCCGGTCGACAGCGTAGTAATGACGGGAATGCCCGTTGCCGCAGCCTCCAGCACTACATTGGGAAAACCTTCCCGCCAGGTGGGCAGGACCATCAGGTCCATGGCGCGGTAGTAGGGTGCTGTATCGGTCACAAAACCGGTGCAATGGATGCGCGGATGGTTCTCGATGCGCTCGCGCAGAGCAGCGCTGAGCGCATCTTCAGAAGCATCGAACCAGCCCACCAGCAACAGGCGCGCATCCGGCGCCGCATTCAGAATTTTGTCGAAGGCCTCGATCAGCTCAGGCAGGCCTTTGTCGCGGGTCAATCGCCCCACGAAGCCCACCACGGGGGCTTCGCGAGGAAGGCCCAGCCAGTCTCGCACGTCGCTCTGGCCGGGCGAAAAACGCTCCACATCGACGCCGTTCGAGCTGCCCTCGCCCAGCAGATGCAACTTGGCAGCCGGCGCCACGCCCAGCGCCAGCGCTTCAGCGCGCATGCTCTTGCTATTGCAAAGCACAACCTGGGCACAGGCCGCGGCAAGCTTTTCGGTTGCCAGCAGGATCCGGCGTTTGAGTCCGGTGGTGGTTTCGAGCTTGAGGCCGCGCAGCATATATATCCGCTTGTGCACTCTGCAAAGATAGGCAGCCAGGGTTCCCAACAGACCGGCCTTGGGAGTGCTGAATTCAGTCATATCGGGACGGATTCGAAGAAGCAGCCAGCAGAGCCGCGCCAGCGAAACAAAATCGGCAAAGGGCGCGATCTGCCTTTTGATGGGAATGGCGATTGCCTCAACTCCTTCAGCTGCTGCCGTGCTGTTAAGCAATTCGCCGGGGCTTGAGACGAGGGTCACGCGAAAGCCTGCCTTCCGCAGAGCGCGCAGACGGCCGGTGAGATTCAGACAAGTCTGAGGATGCGTGATGCCCACCACGATATGGGGCTGCGTTGAGAGGGAATGCCGTTCTAAATCGAGTGGTAGAGCTTCAGTGAAGAACATAGGCCGGCCCACACTTCCGCAATTTCCAGACGTGGTTATAGCGAATAGTCCAGTAAACTGCTGACAACGCGGAGGAATAGGCATTTCATGGTTCAGGGCCATGAGTTAGCGCAAATCAAATCAAAGGTGCTTTTGTCCAGAAACAGGTACTTCGGAAATTCCGTTGAAGTCCTGCCTCAAGTAGTTAATGAAATCTAAAATACTGTACCAGTTTTGCACAGTTTTTGGAATGCGGCTGTCGCAGCACGAAAGTATTGTGTACCAGGACATATACTCGCCTTACTCGCAAAAAGGCGCTTTGATAGAGCATGAAGCAACGTCCCAGGGTACTTTTACTGATTCCTCATCTCGGTGGCGGCGGCGCCGAGCAGGTGATCGCCCTGCTTGCGCGAGGTCTCCCCCGGGAAAAGTATGAACTGCATCTGGGGCTGGTTACGCAGAAGCACGCAGGAAAAGAAGAGCTGCCGAAGCAGGTTGGCGTTCACGCTCTGGGCGCCAGAAGGGTGCGCCACGGAGCCTTTCGGCTGTTCAGGCTGGTCCGTCGGCTCAAGCCCGACCTGATCTTGAGTGGAATGGCGCATTTGAATTTTCTGGTGCTGCTGCTGCGCCCCTTTTTCCCGCCGGAAACGAGGGTGCTGGTGCGGCAGAATGGGACTGTTTCCTCCCTGTTGGCCTTACAGAAGAACCCCGGCATTACCCGTCTGCTTTACCGGCGGCTCTACCCCCGCGCGGACCGCGTGATCTGCCAGAGCCCGGCGATGGCCAAAGACCTTACCCAGGAGCTTGAGATTGCCGAGGCGCGGCTGGCGGTGTTGCCGAACCCCGTGGATGTGGACGGGATTCGCAATGCGGCCGGCGAATATTTATGGAATGGGCCTGGACCGCATCTGCTGGCGGTGGGCAGGCTTTCCCGGGAAAAAGGGTTCGACGTGTTGCTGCGGGCACTGCTTGCCGTACGAGAACGGTTTCCGCACGCCGATCTGACGATTGCTGGAGCCGGACCGGAAGAAAGGGCTTTGAAGGCGCAGTGCCGCAAACTAGGGCTGGAAGCAGCCGTTCGTTTTGCGGGTTACATTGAACGCCCGTCAGCGTATTTTCCGGGCGCGACTGCATTTGTGCTTTCATCCCGGTATGAAGGCTTGCCTAATGCCTTGCTGGAAGCAGCCGCCGGTAGGTTACCCATTGTTGCTTCTCCCGCATCCGAGGGCGTGGTGGATCTACTGCGTGGTCAACCCGGCGCCTGGCTGGCGACAGAAATCTCCTCCGCCTCGCTTGCGGAGTGTTTGCTCACGGCGCTCGAAGTACTCAAGCCCTGTGAACGGTTTGAACACAGATTTATTGAGGAGTTCAGAATCGACCGCGCAATCAAAGGTTATGAAGACCTGATCGACGAGACTCTCGCGCGGAGAAACCCATGAGTCACGTTGCCCTGGTGATTCCCGGATTTGGTCGGATTGGCGGCGCGGAGCGGCAGGTGATCCTGCTGGCCAGGGGGCTGTGCCAGCGTGGCTGGCGGGTGAGCGTAATTGCGCTCTCGGGCAGTGGAGACGAGTCAGCAGCCGAATTGACCGAAGCGGGCGCCGGGTTCAAGAGCCTGAGAATGCGCAAAGGGCTGGCCGATCCGCGAGGATGGATTCGCTTCCACCGCTGGCTCAGGCGGGAGAAGCCGGACGTGGTCCACGCGCATTTGCCCCACGCTACCTGGCTGGCTCGCTGGTCAAGGCTGGCTGTGCCGTTACGCGTGCTGGTGGATACGCTGCACACTTCCTCCACGGGTACGCGGGGCCGGCAACTTGGCTATCGCTGGAGCGGATGGCTCACAGACAAAGTCACCGCCGTTAGCCAGTCCGTGGCCGAAGCGTACTTTTATGCGCGCATGGTGACGGCGGACAAGCTGACGGTGCTGCCCAATGGAGTGGATGCGGATGCATGGAGGCCGGACGCGGCAGTTCGGAATGCATTGCGAAGCGAACTGAATATGGAGGACAAGTTTCTATGGCTTGCCGCCGGCCGGCTGGAGGCGGTGAAGGACTATCCATCTCTTCTGAGGGCAATGGTGGAGGTTCCGGAATCGGCACGGCTGGTGATTGCCGGCAGTGGACCGCTCGAAAACGATCTGCTGCGGCTATCAACGCTGCTCGGCCTGGAACGGCGGGTCCGGTTGATAGGCTTTGATCGGGATGTGCTGCCCTGGATGCAAACCGCGGATGGATTTGTGCTTTCGTCCCGCTGGGAAGGTCTGCCGATGGGTCTTCTGGAGGCCGCGGCCTGCGCTTTGCCTGCTGTGGCAACCGATGTTCCCGGTACGCGGGAGGTGATCGTCGATGGAGAAACCGGCTGGCTCGCTCCCACCGGAGATGCATCCGCCCTGGGAGAAGCAATGACCCGCATGATGCAGACGCCGCCTGAAAAGCGCCGCACCATTGGACAGCGCGCACGGCAAAATGTGATCGATCGCTTCAGCCTGAACGCAGTTCTGGACCAGTGGGAGACGCAATACAGGGAGCTGCTCAATCGGAATCCCAAGCCAACGCGCTGGGGCCGGTCGGATTGAACTGCCTGGCATTGGAGTCCGCTGGGCATGATGTGACGACATTCATTGACCATGATTGTCATTTCTTGCGGGTGACGGGGGATATCCCTCCCGGTGTGTTTCAGTCCAAATTGCGTATTTTCAACGCGTTGGGAGCAGGGTTCTTCCGTAATTGGTTTGTTTTGAGGAATCTGGAAGCCAAGTTCCTGAAAACGGATAACTTGCGCGGACTGGTGTGGGAGGTGGAGCGGAACGCGACGCCGCGGGTCTACGCTGAGAACACACCTATAAAGACAGGTTAGCGGATTGAGAGAAATTAACCGCAAATGAGCCGTGAGTGGAAGGCGTTGACCATAAGGGAGATACCTTGACAATAGGAAGAATGGGGATTGACACGCAGTTGTGTCTGCACCCATTCGGGAACCGCTCGAGGATTTCTCTGCTATTCCGCCGGTGACGGCTTCGTCTTTTTGGGACTTAGGATAGTTCTCCTGAAGGCGTAGAGTGAACGTGGACCGGGAGGTCCACGCTACAGCCGGCCAGGAGGCCGGCGCTACCTAGTTCTTGCCGCGACCGGTAATCTTCAGGCCAGCAGAGAATCACTCTTTCAATAAGATGCGTCAAAATTCAATGCAGTGCTTTCATTATTCATCTCATCCAGCAGATCTACATAGACTTATCTTAGGCCAAGTATTCCGAGCTTGTGGGAGAGCCTCCTTCTCACTCTGGATACACGGACGCGACCCATCCCGAGTATTTCGTACAGCCTTTCAGCAGGTTCCAGTGGCGCAGATTGCAATTCGGTCAAAATTCTGTCCACGGAGGTGAACTCCGCAGCGTGGCGGTCAAGGAAGTCACGCAATCGGCGTATCTGCAAACCTCTTGCCATATTGCTATGCACGCAGATGGTCCAAAGGCCGGCAGGCTTGGCCACAGGTTCCCAAAGCTGCTGCGGAATCCAGGTGATGCCGCCGCGGGTAAATGGCACACGGGCGAAGCCGTCGGAGAGCAGCTTGATTCCCTCGTTGCTGAGGGCCCGGAGGGTGCTCGAATCAAAACCGTGGCGCGGCGCTACCCATATGCGCGGGTTGAGGCCGTGGCCGCGGAGAATCTTCAGTCCCGCGTGAATCCACTGGCGCTGGGTCTCTTCATCCACGCCGGCGAATTCAGAGTAACGGTGCAACGGCACCATGCTCCTGCCCTTGCTCATACAGAGATGCTGAAAGCCGTGCAGTGCGATCGTCGCCCCACCGGCTTCAAGCTCACACATGCGGTCCCAGAACTCCGGGTCAGGCGGCGAAAGCTGCAGATCGGGGTCTTGATTATCGGGAACTAGGGCGAGGATGGGCCGGATTCCATACTCTTTAATCAGCTTCAATAAACGCTGCAATCGATTGTGCGAGGCTGTGGGGCAGAGGTCGTCGAAGCGAAGAAGATATTGAGCCGGCCTGGGAATCATGACGCTGCCTCTGTTGCAGCTTACAGGAAAATGTTCCGCCCTATACTTCCTTCTCTTGAGGGAGCAGCTTCCAGGACCAATACCAAAGGAAGAAGAAGGTGCTCATAGCCCATAGAGAGCTGGCCAGTGCGATTCCCGCAACACCGAACCAGCGCATCAGAGTGAGGTTCAGAACAACGTCAAGAATGAGATTGATGGTACCGCAATAGAGAATCAGATCGGTGCGGCGCAATGCAACTAGAAAACGATAGAAGACCCGGCTGGAAACGAAAAACGGAATCTGTATGGCATACATGGCCAGCACCGGCGTGACCACGGCCGTATCGCTGGGTTTAAAGGCGCCGTGTTGGAAAGTAAGGCGGATGAGCAAGTGAGAGCCTGCGATGAGCGCCGCGGCAATGGGAACGGAGACCAGAGCGGTGATGCGGACCCAGGTGCGCAGGGTATGACGGCATCCGGCCCAGTCCTTGTGGGCGATCATGCGGGAGAAGTGGGGCACAACCGCTGTGGAAACCGCCCCGGCTACCAGGGAGAGAATGACGCTGACAAAGCGGTAGGCATAGGCCAGCGCGGAGACGCTCCCTGAGGGCAGCATGGCGGCCATGGATTGATCGACCAGGAGGCCGCCGGAGGCGACCACGCCGCTCAGCAGCACGGTTCCATATTGATGGGCCACCTCGCGTGTGGCCTCGGTGGTTCCGTGCCAGTGCAGGCGGAAGCGGTAGCCGTGACGGTCCATCATCCCGGCAACCAGAACCGCCTGGACCAGCGCGCCTGCCACGCTTGCATAGACCATGGCCCAGACGCCTACGCGACCGCTGAACAGTAGTGCGCCAATGATGACGGCAGCCGGGGTTGCTACCGGCGCCAGTGCGGGCCAGGCGAAGCGGTCAAAGGTGTTCAGGACTGCCGTGCAGTTGCTGGCGATGCCGGTGAGCAGCACGACGGGCAGTAGCCCGTAGAAGAGCCGGATGGAGAGATCGAGCTTGGCGGCGGGAAAATGTGAGGCAATCAGCGGGAAAAAACCGCGCGCAGTGAGCGCCATGAGGAGCGAAGCCGCCCCGAGCAGAATGCAGGTCCACAGCATCGCGCTTGAGAGTAACTGTTGGGCGCGGTCGTGGCCTTCCTGTTCCCTCACCCGCACCAGTGTGGGCACCAGCGCCTGATTCATCGACTCGGAGATCAAGTTGACCAGCAAGTTGGGGATGAGGATGGCGGCGACAAAGGCATCCATTGCATCGGAGCGGCCATAGACTCCGGCGACGGTAAATTCCTTGAAGGTGGCGACGGCTTTAACCAGAATTCCAGCAGCGGTGACCGATGCAGCGGCGCGGAAGATGCGGCGATTGACGCTGCCGCCCGTGAACAGTTGCGCGATTTGGGGGATGGGAAACATGAGGCAGGAGGTAACGGACAAGTCTAACAAGACTATTGGGCAGGAGCCGGATTCGCAGAAAATTCGTCAGTTTGGCTGTGGTCCGGGAAGCTTTCGGCGAGGAGCACCGGGTCTTCGGCGGCAAGCCGGCCGGCGAGCGCAATCAGAGCCAGCAGCAACCAGGTGGTTCGGCTCTCTTCCACCGTGGCCACCAGCGACGTGACGATCCAGACTGTGAGTGCAACAGCCAGGGCCAGGCGCAGGGTTCCGTGGGTTATCAGAATCGATCGCACAGCCAGCGCTACGATGGCCACGGCTAGAAAGAAGGCGCACAGGCCTCCGCTCACGAGGATGGAAAGAGCGGTATTGTGGGCCGTATCGAGGGGGTTCATTCCGGATGCGGCGACGAATGAACCGGCGCCGGCGCCGAAAAGAGGCGCATGGACGAAGGCATGCCAGCCCGCAGTCCAGATATTCAAGCGCTGGTTGAGATTGCCGCCCTGAAGCTGTTCGGGGATGGTGGCCAGGCGCTCCAGCGTTTCATGGGGAACGACAAACCAGAGAGCGGCGGCAAACACCGGCAAAGCGAGGATTGCGGCGAGGACGCCTTTCAGATGGGTGCGAGCCAGCAGAATGCCGCAACCCACCAGCGCCACTACCGCGGCTAGAAAGCCTCCGCGAGAAGCTGTGAGCAGCACGGCGACCAAGCCCAACGGCAGATAACCCAACGCCAGCAGGCGCGTAGGCCAGCGGCGCTCACTGTCAAAGAGCAATGCCGCCAATGGAAATCCCAAGTCGAGAAAGCGGGCTACGTCGTTAGGGTCCTGGCCTGTGGCGGCAAATCGGAACTGGCCGGAGGCTACCGCCTCAGGCGAACCCAGGTTGGCCACGGTGAGAGCAGCCAGCACGCAAGAGCCGGCTACGTAGGCGCGCAGCAGGTCGCGCAGATCGCGAGGGCTTTCGGCAAACTCCCAGACCAGCCAGACGATCATCATCTCCTGGAAGTAAGAGCGCATCTTTTCAAGAGTCGCCAGCGGATCGATAGTCCAGAAATAGGTGCAGCAGAACCAAAGGTAGAAGGCCAGCACCAGCCACTGTATAGGTCCAGGAGTGCGCAGTCGCCCGGCCTGCAGTACTGCGGGTACGGCTACGAGAATCAGGAGCAGGCCCAGGATGCGGGCAATATTGCCCAGCGGCTCGCCCAGATCGAGGGAATACTCCCAGGGAATCGCAAAGGCGAAGATCAGCAGCAAAAACCAGGCAATATGGCGCATTGGCTAATACCTCTGCGAATAGACCAGCGCGGAGTAGATGCTAACGCCGATTGCCGATTGGATGGCCGATTCGATGCTCCTGTTCATCACGTTCTTGGCCATCGAGTCGGGCACGTAGAGAATATCGCGGTCGTAGACCGGCTGGTCGGGCTCCTGGCCGTGCAGCATGCGCTTCAGGTTGAGAGTGGTCATGGTGCGGCCGCCCTTCTGCTCGCGGATGAGCAGAGCTTTGCCGGTTGCGGCATTCAAACTAGGTCCCCAAGCCATGGAGAGCGCCTGCACAACCGTCAGCCCCTGCGCGGGATCGACAGGAAATCCGCCTGGGCGGATCACATCGCCAACCACATAAACCAATCCGGCTCGGCTCACCTGGACTGTATCGCCGGGAGCCAGTTCCGGGTTGTGATCGGAGCTGGAATCGGTTGTGCCGGGGTCGAGTACTACTGGGTGCGGAGTTTTGGGGTCGTTGCGGTGAAAGATGTTCACCAGACGGCCGGCATTGGGCGTGAGGCCTGAGGCGGCTGAGATCAGGTCAAGGAGTCGATGGTGGAGGGTATAGGGATAGACCCCAGGATGAGTCACCTCGCCCAGCACGCTCACATCCTGGCCGGCGTAGGCGGTCACCAGCACGGTGACCTGGGGATGAAGAAGCATGCCTTTCGCTATCAGCGCGGCTTCAATGACGTGAGCGGCGGCACGCTCGTCTAGCCCGCCAATCTGCACCTCTTCGATCATGGGCAGGGTCACAGTTCCCGCTGGAGAGACGCGGACGGCGGAATGAAACTCAGGGGTATGGTACTCGGAGATATCGAGAAAGTCTCCGGCAGAGATGGGAGCCGCCATGGGAGATGCTGAGAGCGTCCCGGCCATGGGCGGCATCCCGGCCTGGTTTGCGCCGGCGGGGCTGTTCCATACCGCAGGAGAATCCTTGGGATTGGGCTGTACTTTTGTATCCTGCGAAAACGGAATGCGGGCCACACCGGTGGGCAGGCCGTCGAGCGAGGGGGTGGGCAGGCTGGGCGTGGGTTCCTGCGTGTGCGCCACGGCGCCGGCAAGAAGCACCGCCAGCAGCACGGCAACCATGCGAGTTGAAGTACCTAGTGATTCAAGCAAAAGCGCGCCTCCTACTGCCAGCCAGAGTCCTGCAAAAAGCGTAATGGCCATATAAAGCGGAAGATCAGGAGCTACCGGCTTCACCGGCTGGCGGGCAGGGTCGACCACGGTGATATTGGAGCTGTTCACGCCCGCTGAGAATCCAGCCTCCTCCACCTTTTCCAGCACTCGCAGATAGAGCTCGTGGTTGCGGTTGGCCTCCTGCCGCATATCGGCGTATTCGGTGGTGGCCTCGTTCTCTTTCATATCTTCGGCGGTATGCTCGGCGAGGCTCTTGCGCGCAAGTTGTTCGCGATCGGCAGCCGTCTGCCAGGCGCTCTTGAACTGGTTCACCAGCCGCAAGTCTTCGGCTGCGACCTGGCGGTCGAGGTCTTGCAACTGGCCGCGAATCTCCACCACTCGGGGATAATTCGGCCCATGCTCAATGCTCAACTGCGCCTGCTCCTGGTCGAGCGCACTGTGGCGGGCATGGAGCTGCTGAAGCAATGCTGTGGCAAAGTTGACGTTTTCATTTTGCAGACGGGGATCGGAGGCAATGACCAGCTCAGGATTTCCCTGGGATGCGGCGCGGTACTCGGCCTCGCGGAGAATTCGGTCGCTGGTGGCGACGACCAATTGCCGGCTCAGCTCGTCGATCTCTAACGATTCCGAAGTGTGCTGGCTCTCGCCCAACTGCCCATTCGCCAGCGTCTCCTGTGCGGTAAGGATGCCGTGCCGGCTCTGGAAGTCTGCCAGGCGATGCTGATCCTGCTCGACGCGGGCCTTGAGATCCTTGAGCTGCCTCTGCAACCATCCTGAAGCCTGAGCAGTCGCCTCCACGCGAGCCTCGCTATCCTGCTCCTCGTAGGCTCGGATCATGCCGTTCACCACGGCGGCTGAGAGCGCTGCGTCGCAGGAGCGAAAGCGAATTTGAATCAGCAGCGTGCGGGGGAGGGTTTCGACGTGCAGCCTCCGCTGGAATCGCTCCAGCAGCCAGGCCTGGGCTGCTGAGCTGTCAGCCTGCTCAGGGCTAAAGCCGGGAAAACGGCTTGCAAAATTGCCCATAAAACCGGGCGCCTGGTAGAGCTTGAGTGCTCGAATTACTCTCCAGGCCAGTTGGTCGCTGCGAAACACATTGGCCTGCGTCTCCAGTTGCAGCGGCGTAGCCAGTGAAGAGGAGGCAACGGAGGATTCTCCGGCATCAAGGCTGAGCGAAGATGCCGGCGAGGTGCGCAACGCAACTCTGGCTGTGGCTTCGTACTGGTTGGGAGCGATGAGGCAATAGAGAAGGCAGAGCAGCAGCAATCCCCCCACCACGGAGGCAATCATGCGGCGTCGGTGGGCCAGAACCTCCCAGAGCGAGCGCAGAGAGGTGCTGGAGCTGTGGCGGCTTAGACCCATTTGGGACCGCGCATCGGGCTCGTGGGGCAAATCGCGATGAAGAGTGGGAGCGTCCTGCAAGGGGCGGGAACCTCAATCCCATGGCCCTCACGCAGGGCTATCCCTGCCGTACACGACGAAAACACACTGCGGAGGATTTTCACGCCATTGTGCTTCATCGGAAGCGATTCGTCAATAGAGCCGGTCACTGAAGAAAACGGAATGTGGAAACTGGCCGATCCGTATGGCTCAAGCCACCCGAACTACTCAATCCGGTATTCGACGATACGGGTGTTCCAAACGCAGCGCGCTGCATCGTTCGACCATTGTTCCGTCGTCCACAGGCTTGAGCCATCGAGCGGATCGAGCGCGGTGAGCACGCCCGCGGCATTCCCGATCACCACCGTACTTTTAGGATTCAGGCACGTGTAGGCATGCGTACCGGAGACAACCGTTAGGGGACCTTTGAAGGTATTCGGCGGGTCGTTCTTTCCATGCGTCCAAAGCAACACGGAGAGATCGGTGTTCGGAGTGATCGAATCGGCCACGATGCCTACGTTCCCTTTGGCATCCACTCCAACGGTCGGAAACTCAGGGTTAAAGTCCGCACCAGAGATCTTTGTCGTCTGGCTTACCAAGCATGCGGCCGGTTTCGAACAATCCAGGTCGACCCAGAACGCCACGTTGTTGGCATCAGTCCCTTGCGACCCGCAATCTTTGGTGCAGGGGCCCGAGGGGAGCACAATGTAAAGGTGAGAACCGTATTGAACCACGTTGATCAGACGATGGCTCTCGGTAATTCTGAGCGTATTTACGTTATCGCCAGCCTGCGCAATACCGCCCGTCGGGGCGCAGCAAGGCTTGCTATAGAGCCACTTGTCTTCCGTGGAGCCAATGCCGGTTTTGATCTCCTGTTCACCATTGACGTTGTATTTTCCGGTGACTCCGTCCCAGGTAAAGGTATCCACAATCCAATGGAAGGGATAGTTATAGGAGTTTTGGCAGCCGCCTTGAACCGCCCGGTCGCAGCTCTTGCCCGCAAAGAATGCCGGCGCGTCAACGGACTTCGATCGATTGTGATCAATCGCCGGGATATCGTCGAGCGGCATGTTATGGGCGCGATTGAGGTGCTGGGGCGCAACCCCTTGACCGACCGCTTGAGCCTCAGACAACGGAATAGCGAAGCAGTCGTAGCTGATTCCCTTGATTGTGTGAGGATTGTCGTCCCCAATGTGAACCGCGCAGAGGTAAACCCCATTTTTGTCGTAGCCAAGGTGAGCGGCTGCGTCGATATTAAGGCACGGTCCGCCCTGCAGACAGGAGGGATAGATTCCACTCCACTTGCCCTTGGGATCAGGGGATTCGCTGACAATCAGGGATTCATTCTGGCCCGTAATCGAGACCAGCCAACGATTGATGAATTCGTCGTAGACGATATGCGGCTCGATCGGCCCAGGGTCGACGGATGCACCAGGCGCACGCTTGCTGCCGCTGACTGGATTCAGTCCGGCGTTGCGGATGAATGCAGTCGTGGGAGTGGATTGGAGCAGGCGGCCTTTTTTGTTATAGACGCTTACATTCTGCCAGGTAATCTGCACAACTTGTTTCCCGTTGGTGGCCACATCCATCTCCGCCTGCCCGCAGTGGCTTACTCCGGTCTCGCATGTGGCTAGACCTGGACCTTTGTCGCCGTCGAAGGAGCGTACGACGGATTGCGCGGGCGCTGCTCCGGCAATGAAAAACAGGCTAAAGGCGATGGGCAGACTTCGACGAATGAGAAATTGATTATTGTGAATCATTGTTCAACCTCCCAAAACATGGATCAAGCTTAGAATTTGGCGCCCTTCAGTGATGAGAACGAAGAGTGCACTAATCTAACGGGGAAGTTCTAGTTTATTACGCCCCGGCACGGTACCACTCGACGGTGCGTCGCAGTCCCTCGCGGAAATCGACTGTCGGTTTGTAGCCGAGCAGTTCCCTGGCCAGTTGAATATCGGCCAGAGAGTCACGAATATCTCCGGCACGCGTTGGTTCGTAGGCTGGTTTACCGCTGTAGCCGGTCAGCTCGCACAGAATCTTGAAGATTTCGTTCAGCGTGATGCGCTTGCCTGTGGCCAGGTTCATCATGCGCCCGGAGACTTTTTGCGCCGGGGCCGCGGCGGCCAGCAGGTTGGCATTAACCACGTTATCAATGTAGGTAAAGTCGCGGCTCTGCTCGCCATCGCCGTAGATGGTGATCGGGTCGCCCGAGAGCATGCGGCGGCAGAAGATGGCCAGAACGCCGGAGTAGTGCGAAGTGGGGTCCTGGTAGGGGCCGAAGACGTTGAAGTAGCGCAGGACCACGGTCTCAAGGCCATAGACGCGGGTGAAGCAGCGCAGATAATGCTCGCCGGCCAGCTTGGCCACGGCGTAGGGAGAGATGGGATCAGGAAGCATGGACTCATGCTTGGGCAGGGCGGGCGCATCGCCGTAAGCGGCGGAAGAGCCGGCATAGACTACGCGGCGGACTCCGGCGGCACGGGCTGCAACCAACAGGTTGAGCGTGGCGTCAACGCAATTCACATTGGTGGCCACCGGATCGTCAACGGAACGCGGAACCGAAGCCAGCGCAGCCTCGTGAAATACAAATTCAACGCCCGCACAGGCCTTGGCGCAAGCTGCAGGATCAGCCAGATCGCCCTCAATAAAATCCATAGCCTCAAGGCCAACCAGGTTGGAGCGCTTGCCTGCGATAAAGTTGTCAATGCCACGAACGGTTTCACCGCGTGCGAGCAGCGCAGCGGCTATGGAGCGGCCAATAAAACCTGCCGCTCCTGTAACAAGATAACTTGCCAATGAAATCACCTCTATCGTTCAGATTCTATACATAGTTTACACTGCGGGTGAAGAACGCGAAGGGCTGACCGAGGAGCCGCGAGCAGGCGGAAACGCGATTGTAGTGCATGATCTACAATCCGGAATATGACGAATGCGCCCGGGCCAAATCTTACCGAACTCAAACGCAGATTCGAGAACCGCGAGGCTCGCATCGGGATTGTCGGAATGGGCTACGTCGGGTTACCGCTGGCGCTGCTCTTCAGCGGCGAGCGGTTTCGGGTGACGGGCTTCGATATTGCTCCGGACAAGGTGAAAACACTGAACGCGGGCGGTTCCTATATCGTTCGTATCCCAGCCGCTGAAATTCAGGCAGCGCAAAAAGCTGGCTTCCGCGCCACGGGTGATTACTCTGAGATCGCCGCGATGGATGCGGTCATCCTCTGCGTGCCCACACCGCTGAACGTATCTTATGAACCCGACCTGAAATACGTAACCGGAACGGTCGAGTCCATCGCTCCTTACGTTCATGAGAGCCAATTGATCGTGCTCGAAAGCACCACTTATCCGGGCACTACGGAAGAAATCGTTGCGCCACTTCTTGAGGCCGGCAATCCTCATGGCCTGAAAGTTGCCCGCACTTGCGGGCAAGCCGGCATTTATGTGGTCTTCTCGCCGGAGCGCGAGGATCCCGGCAACGAGACCGTGGCGCGAATGGATATTCCCAAAGTTGTGGGCGGTTGCAGCCCGGATGCCGTGGTACTGGCCACGTTGATGTACGGGACAATCTTCCGTCACTTAGTGCCCGTCAGCAGCCCCTCGGTTGCGGAGATGACCAAGCTGCTTGAAAACATATACCGCTGCGTGAATATCGCGCTAGTGAACGAGATGAAGCAGTTGTGTATGAAGATGGGCATCGACATCCACGAAGTTATCGATGCGGCCAAGACCAAGCCTTTCGGATTCCAGGCTTTTTATCCCGGCCCCGGCCTGGGCGGCCATTGCATTCCCATCGATCCCTTCTATCTCTCCTGGAAGGCAAAACAGTTCGACTTCCGCACTCGCTTCATCGAGCTAGCCGGCGAAATCAACACGGCGATGCCCTACTTTGTAATTGACCAGATCTCCGCCGGGCTCAACGAGCACCGCAGGTCGCTGAAGAGTTCGAAGGTACTGGTTCTGGGGTTGGCCTACAAGCGCGATATCGACGACCTGCGCGAGTCGCCTTCGCTGACGATCATCGAACTGTTGCGCGAGAAAGGTGCTGTCGTCGCCTACAACGACCCTTACTTCCCCACCGTCGGCCGCGGACGCCACTACGACCTGAATATGACCAGTACCCCGCTCGAAAAACTGGGCCAGTACGACGCAGTGGTTATCGTTACCGACCACTCCAGCTACGATTACAAGGCAATCGTCGAGCAGTCTCAGTTAGTCGTCGATACCAGAAATGCAACCAGAGGAATCCATTCGCCAAAGATAGTGCGCTGTTGAAATTCAGTTGGAAGATTGGAATCGAGCGCTTCAGGTCTAATTTGTGACCTGTGATTGCAGCCCAGAGCCGCTCGATACGCGACAATATCCCATCCAATCTTGTATCTTTCCTTTGTATATTTTCTTGGTCTACCTATGATGGTGCTTCTTCCAACTTTGGCTGAGCCTCAGCACTTCTCCCTTGCGGAGAAGTTGCTGTTTACCGTGCTGGCCGTGGCCTCTGCAGTGGGTTTCTGGCGCCGGTTCGGCGCCGTTCTCTACAAAATCCTCGAATCGAAGAAAGACCCTGGCTTTCACCTCTTTCCCATCGGCAAGCGCGTTGGGGATTTTGTCTGGGAGGTACTCTTGCAGGGCAAAGTGATTCGCGAGCGTCCGCTGCCCGGTCTGGCTCATGCCTTCGTCTTCTGGGCCTTCTGCGCCTTTGCCCTGATCACGCTCAACCATTGCGCCATCGTCTTCGGAATTGGCTTTGTAAATCCGTCCGGCGGAATAGGCCGCATCTACTACTACCTTGCCGCGGTCTTCGCCGTTGCCTGCGCTGCCGGCATCCTCGGTCTCTTTGTCCGCCGGTTTTTCGTTCGTCCCAGGTGGCTCGGTGAAAAGCTCTCAATCCAGTCCGGCGTGATTGCGCTTTTGATTTTCATTCTGATGGCCACTTATCTGGCCTCGTTTTATGTAACCGATGCAAGCTTAGCTGCGCGAACACTTTGGTGGACGCACACGCTGGCGCTGCTGATTTTTCTACCGCTTATCCCTCATACCAAGCACCTGCACCTGGTGCTGAGCCCAGTTACTGTTTTTCTATCGCGCGGCAGCTTCGCACAGATTCCACAGCTCAGCGGCGATGAAGACTTCGGCCTCGTTGCCGGGACGGACCTCACCCGGATGGTCAGCCTGCAGGCCTACTCTTGCGTGGAGTGCGGACGCTGCACCGAGCACTGCCCTGCAGCCTCGACCGGCAAGCTACTTAACCCGAAAGAGATTATCCTCGGCGTTCGCGCCTATCTCAACGACCTTGGACCCGCATCGGACCAACCGCTGCTGGGCAAATACAATGCGCAGGAGGCCGTCTTCCAGTGCACCACCTGCGGGGCCTGCGAGTTTCAGTGCCCGGTGGGCATCGAGCACGTGCCAATCCTCGTCGGCCTGCGCCGCGGTGCGGTGAATACCGGGACCTGGGACGACCAGCACGGCTCCAAACTCTTCCTTGCCCTCGAGCGCGGCTCAAACGCGTTGGGCATGAGCACTGCGGAGCGCGACAAATTTATCGAAAAGCAATCCCTGCCGCTCTTCGACGGAACGCAGGAGTATTGTTTGTGGCTGGGCTGCATGGGCGGCTACGACCCCAAGGGCCGCGAGATTGTTGCCGCCTTTTCTCGCGTGATGAACTACCTGGGCACAAGCTACGGTGTGCTGCGCAAAGAGAAATGCACCGGCGATCCGGTCCGCAGGCTAGGCAACGATCTGCTCTTTCAGCAACTGGCCGAGGCCAACCTCGAAGCACTGGCGGAAAACAAGGTGAAGAAGATTATTTCCATTTGCCCTCATTGCGTCCGCACTATTCAGGAGGACTGGAAGGAGTACGGCACGCCGCCTGAGATTGAGCATCATAGTGAATTCCTGGCGCGCTATGCCGACAAACTTTCCAGGCAAGTTAACGGAGAGAAAGTCGTTTTCCATGATCCCTGCTACCTAGGCCGCTATCGCAACGTCTACGAGGAACCGCGCACTGTTGCGGCGCTGGCTGGAGAGTTGGTTGAAGCTCCGCGCAACCATGAGCGCAGCTTCTGCTGCGGCGCGGGCGGCGGGTTGGCTTTTCTCGGTGAGGAGAGCGGCGAACGGGTCAGCCATGTGCGTGCTGCGGAACTGGTCGCGACTGGAGCCAAGACAGTGGGAACGGCCTGCCCCTTCTGCAATACCATGTTCAGGGATGCACTGGCATCTACCGGCGAAGGTGCGCCTGAACTGCTCGATATTGCCCAGATAGCCGCGCGAGGTTTACCGCCGGGCGCAACGAGTTAGGATTGGCGGTTTCTCGCCCAACGATGGTAGAAGGATAGAGTATGAAGATCGTCGTCGCCATCAAGCAGGTTCCGGAACGCGATGCGCAGGTCCGCATCGACGCCGCGGGCAAATGGATTGAAGAAAATAATCTGCAGTTCGCCTTGAACGAGTCCGACGCTTATGCTCTTGAAGAGGCACTTCAGCTCAAGGAAAAGTCGGGCGCGGCGGACGGAGAAGTGATCATACTCAGCGCCGGGCCGGAGCGTGTGGGAACGACCATTCGGGAAGCTCTGGCCAAAGGAGCGGATCGGGCTATCCATATCGTCTGCGACGATATCGGCGCGCGCGATGCCCTGGGCGTGGCGAAGCTGCTGGCGGCCGCGATCAAAACTGAGAATCCAGACCTGGTGTTCACCGGATTGCAGTCGGAAGACCTGGGCCTGGGACAGACCGGCGTGATTGTGGCAGAGTTGCTCGGACTGCCTCACGCCACTCTGATCCTGCACGTGGAAAAAACCGAAACCGGCCTGAAGGTTAAGCGCGAGCTTGAAGAGGGCTGGTTTCAAACCATCGAACTGCCTACGCCGTCGGTACTCACCATTCAGTCCGGCGGAAACAAGCTGCGCTACGCCACGCTGATGGGCATCAAACGCGCCAAGACCAAAGAAGTGCGCGTGTTGGCCGCATCGGAACTCGCCATGGATGCCGCGCCGGTGGTGGTGCTGGAGCAGGTCACGCTGCCGCGCAAGCAAAAATCTACACAAATTCTGCCCGGCACTGCGAAAGAAGCCGCGGCGGCGCTGGTGGAGAAGTTGAAGTTTGAGGTGCACGTCCTATGAGCAGCGTTTTGGTTGTGCAGGAGGCAGGTCGTAATCGCATTTCTTTCGAAGCCGTGGCGGCGGGACGAGTTCTGGCCAACCTGACCGGCCTTTCATTGGAAACTGCCGCGATCGGCGACCCAAACACCACTGTGTTTATTGAGACCTCAGGTCCGCCACCCGCCGTGGCCTATGCGCTGCAACATCCTCTTCTCGAAAATTACACGTCAGACGGCTATGTGCTCGCCTTCGAGCAGTTGATCCGGAAACTCGAACCTTCTTATGTCGTCTTTCCGCACACGTATAAAGTGCGTGACTTTGTCCCTCGCCTCGCAACCAGGTTCGGTCAGGTTCTCATAAGCGACATAACAGGCATCGAAGCTGGGCCCATGTTTACGCGGCAACTTTTCCAGGGGAAGATGAGCGCGAACTATCGCCATCAGGGTAGCGGCCCATGCTTCCTTTCCATCCAGGCGGGTGCATTTCGTGAAGAACCAAAAGAGGCGGGGAAGTCCACTATTCACCACATTTCGCCCGAAATTTCGGCCACAGACATCCGCACCAAACCCGGCGAACCTTTCCGCGGTTCCCAGCGGACCGTGGACCTGGGCTCTGCACAGCTGATCGTCAGCGTAGGCCGCGGCATCAAGGAGGCGGAGAACATTCCACTCGTTCAAGAGTTGGCCACGGCGCTGGGTGCGGAACTGGCCGCCTCTCGGCCCATCTGCGACAATGGTTGGCTCCCTCTGGAGCGCCAGGTGGGCAGCTCAGGACAGACCGTCGCGCCTAAACTCTACCTAGCCGTCGGAATCTCCGGAGCTATCCAGCACCTGGTCGGAATGAAAGGTTCGCAGTGCGTGGTTGCGATCAACAAAGATCCCGACGCGCCCATCTTCGAAGTCGCAGACTACGGAATTGTCGGCGATCTGTTTGAAGTGGTTCCCGCATTGACCGAAGCGGTGAAAGCTGCCCGGCAGTAAGTCTTGAGGATGTGATTTTACTGTCTTTCTAAGTCGCTTGAATGATACGAGCTACCCTTCGCCGCTTGGGCATATAGCGCATATCCTGAAATCCGCTGAGTTCAAACGAGGCCATCGAGAGAGGCCAATCCGACTCCACATTATTTCGCCCCAATTGATGTGGATCGCACTTACGCGTAATGGGCCATGCATTGGTAGTAAATGAGTACTTATATCCTGCCTTGCGAATCATACGGGCCGCACCAGAGGTATAACTCCATTCTTCGCCGCCTACCCATGCATAACAATCGCAAACGTGACCAAGCTTCTCTTCGAGCATTGCTTTGCCCGTGCATATCTCATCTTCAAGTACGGACTCCGATATATCCGGCAACATTCGCAGATGGCTTCGAGTATGGCAGCCAATGACGTGCTGCCTCCGGTCAAGGTCGCGCAGTTCATCCCACGTCATCGCCACCCTCTCGGATTTGGACGAGTTACTCCCCTTCCAAATATGATGGGTGTCTGAAAAACTCGGTTGATCCGAGGCCAGAGCAGCTATGAAATCAACGGGGACAAAGAACCACCCATTGAATCCGTATTTATCCAGGAGCGGAGCTGCGACGGAATAGTTGGAAGACAATCCGTCGTCGAAGGAGATAATCAATCCGGGGTGCTTCTTATCCCAGCGTTGAAGATGGAAGAAGCTATCCAGATCAGCCAAAGAAACGGATGAGAAACGCTCAGCATAATAGGCTAACTGCCGCTCGAAATTGCCTGCCGTCTGCGCGGAAACTCCATGATAGTTAATGGCCCGTATATATCCGCCCGAAATACCCCGTTGCTGAAGTTCCAGCATAAGTGGAGTGAGCTTCAATGCCTGAAATGATGAAGCCAGCATGCTCTTGATTTTCACAGTTCAGAGTCTCCGTTGAGAGGTGAAGGATCCCAGGCATTGGCTTCATAATTACCCCAAGCCGCTTAACAAACAATTCTTTCCAATTTTTGTCTGGCTGGCTCGCTCCTGTCGCTGCGTATTGACATATGGCCGTAATATACCACGCTGAGAATGGCGATCGAAGAACATGCCGGCGCTGCATTTGCGCACTCACGGACCGAAGAATTATAGTTTGATGTTTGCCGCGCAAGGGCAAGTAAGCAGGGGGCTAGTAAGATGGTTCTTCCCGAATCGTATCAGGCCGCGCTCTTTCTCATGATTCTCTCGATGCTGTGCTGGGGATCGTGGGCCAACACGCTCAAGCTGTGCCCGGGCTATCGCTTTCAGCTTTTTTATTGGGACTACGCAATCGGCCTGGCGGCAGGCGCAGTTCTGTGGGGCTTGACCGCAGGCAGCCTGGGCCACGCGGGATTGCCGTTCCTGAGCGCAACAGCCCAGACGCCGCTTACCTGCATTCTTTTTGCCCTCTGTGGCGGAGTGATTTTCAACGTCGCCAATCTACTTTTGGTTGCCGCAATCGAAGTGGCAGGATTGGCGGTGGCCTTCCCGGTGGGAATCGGACTGGCGCTGGTGGTGGGAGCGGTTTCAAGCTACCTGGTTAGCCCGGCCGGCAATCCCCTGTTGCTCTTCGGCGGGGTTGCGCTGGTCGCAGTGGCCATTGTTTTGGATGCCGCGGCCTATCGCAAACGCGAGAACTCTGCCAAGGCTACGACGACGCGAGGCATCGTGCTGAGTCTTGTGGCAGGCGTGCTGATGGGCACCTTTTATCCACTGGTTGCGCGAGCCCTGGGCGGCGTGCCCGGAAAGCCTGCTCCCGGCCCCTATGCGGTTGCATTCTTCTTCGCTCTCGGCGTTTTGCTCTCCACTGTGCCTGCCAACTTGCTGCTGATGGCCAAGCCGCTGGATGGCAAGCCTCCCGTGGACGGAGCCGTCTACCGGAGCGCGCCGATAAGCTGGCACATCGCGGGCCTGCTGGGCGGGGCGATCTGGTGCACGGGCGCGGTAGCCAACTTTGTGGCCTCGGGCGCTCACTTGGTGGGACCGGCCGTCTCTTATTCCATCGGGCAGGGCGCGACCATGATCTCCGCCTGCTGGGGCGTTTTTGTGTGGCGCGAGTTTGCCTCCGCTCCCCGCTCAGCCAAAATTCTGTTGTCCTTCATGTTCATCTTTTTCGCACTGGGGCTGAGCGCGGCTGCGCTGGCGCCGCTGCCTCGTTTTAATTAAAGGCGTGAACACAATGCAAAAGCCCATCGTCGTCGTCGGCAGCATCAATATGGACCTGGTGGCGCGCTGCAATCGGATTCCACGCCCCGGGCAGTCGCTGATCGGCACAGGTTTCGATACCACTCCCGGCGGCAAGGGAGCAAACCAGGCCGTTGCCGCGGCGCGGCTGGGCTATCCGGTGCAGATGGTGGGCGCGGTGGGCGATGACGTCTTCGGCACAGCGTTGCTCGATAATCTCAACAGCGCGGGCGTTGGAACGGGCGCCGTCAAGCGAGTGGACGGACCCTCCGGCGTGGCGACCATCCTGGTGGCCGAGAATGGCGAAAACAGCATCGTGGTGGTTCCCGGCGCTAATGGAAAAGTTGATCCGGCGTACGTCGATAGTCAGGCCGAGCTGATTCGTTCCGCGGGCATGGTGCTATGCCAGTTGGAGCTGCCCATGGATACACTGAGCCGCGTGGTTGAGTTGTGCGCCGATGCATGCGTATCGCTGATGCTCGATCCCGCTCCAGCCGCAACGCTTCCGGGGGAAGTCTGGCGGAAGACGGCATGGTTTACCCCTAATGAGACTGAGGCCGCTCTTTATCTTGGAGAGGCGCTCAAGCCCGAAGACGGTGCGCATCAACTGCTGGGCAGAGGTCTTCGAGGTGTGGCGCTGAAGCGAGGCGGCGAGGGAGCTTATTTAGCCGTCGCGGGAGGCAAGGCTGACTGGGCGCCGGCATTCACGGTTCAGGCCGTCGATACCGTGGGCGCTGGAGACTGCTTCAATGGCGCCTTTGCCGTGGCGTTGCTGGAAGGCAAGGACCCATGGGCGGCGGCGCGGTTTGCATCGGCGGCAGCGGCGATTTCTGTCACGCGTAAAGGCGCGCAGGCCTCAATGCCGAGCAGAAGTGAAGTGGATGAGTTTCTAACAGCTCACGCATAGCGTAGTTGCATGCCCTCAGGGTCGAACCTATTTGAATGAGGAAATAAATGGACAGGACAGTTCGCGCAATCATTCTCGGAATTCTGGCGGGGGCATTCACACTCGCTGCGGCAGCACAGACAACGCAATATAAGCCACAGAACGAACTGATTCCCGTACCGGATTGCCTGAACCTGCATCACCTCTGGGAAAATGACCAACTTGCAGGTTGCGCTCCGGACGCGCACGAGCGCTGGCTCCGCGACCTTCAGCATTGGAGGATGGAGACCCGCATTCGCGCCGGCTACGACCCGGCGCGCTACGAGGAACCAGCGACTCGCTGGGCGCAAAGCAGCTTTATCCAGCCGCAGATGATGGTTCATGATCGCTACTTCTATGATCCGGTAGCCGGACGCTATACCGTGGATCGTTATCTCGACGACCTGGAGAAGCGCTACGGCGGCATCGACTCGGTGCTGGTGTGGTCCACCTATCCAAATATGGGCATCGACGACCGCAATCAACTGGATATGGTCGCGTCCATGCCCGGCGGCCTTGACGGCGTACGCCAGATGGTCGCCGACTTCCATCGGCGCGGCGTGCGCGTGCTCTTCCCCATGATGATGTGGGATCAGGGAACGCGTAAACCCGACCAGCCCTGGCCGGATGCTATCGCTGAACGCATGAAGCTGATCGATGCCGACGGCATTAACGGAGACACGCAGGACGGCGTTCCCCCTACCTTCCCGCTGGCCGCTGAAAAGATCGGCCATCCGCTGGTCTTTGAACCCGAGGGTGGACCCAACTACGAGGACGTGAGTTGGAATCTTATGGGCTGGGGTTATTACAGCTATCCGTTTATTCCTATGGTTGACAAGTACAAATGGCTGGAGACTCGCCATATGGTCAATGTCTGTGATCGCTGGAACAAGGACCATACCAGCAACCTGCAATACGCATTCTTCAACGGCGAAGGCTTTGAGAGCTGGGAGAATGTGTGGGGCATCTGGAACGGCATCAACCCGCGCGATGCCGAAGCCACGCGGCGAGTATCCGCGATAGAGCACGGTGTTGCGCCCTTCCTGATCAGTCCCGATTGGGAGCCACTTTTCCCCATGGATAACTACGGCGTTTACGCCAGCCGCTGGCCGCTGGACGGCGAGGCGGTTTGGACCATCGTCAACCGCAATAGCTACAATATTGCCGGACCGCAGATGAGCGTCCCGTTTACGCCCGGCTTGCGGTACTTCGATCTCTACCACGGAGCGGAGTTAAAGCCGGAGATTAGCGGGCTGAGCGCCGTGCTGAGCTTCGATCTTGAGGCCAACGGATACGGCGCGATTTTGGCTACGCCTGAAGAGCCTAGCGAAGCCATCAAGACCCTGATGCAACGCATTGCTGCAATGACCGAAAAGCCGCTCGCCTCCTTCTCCCATGAATCGGCAATCCTGCCGCAGAGCATCGTAGAGATTACGCCAACCGCGCCAGCAACCGAAGCGCCGGTCGGCATGGTGAAGATTCCCGGCGGCTTGTTCGTCTTTAAGGTCAAAGGCACGGAGATCGAGGGCGGCGCCGATCCCGGCGTCGATGTGCAGTACTCCTGGGAAGATTCGCCCCGGCGCTTCCACGAGAAGCAAATGCAGGTGGCTTCGTTCTTCATCGACAAATTTCCTTTGACCAACGCGCAATTCAAGGAATTTCTCAACGCGACGCACTACGCGCCCAGAGACGCAATCAACTTTTTGCGCGACTGGAAGGACGGCAGTTTTCCGCAGGGATGGGAGAATCGGCCTGTGACCTGGGTCTCGCTGGAGGATGCGCGGGCTTACGCAAAGTGGGCGGGAAAGCGGCTGCCGCACGAGTGGGAGTGGCAACTGGCTGCGCAGGGCACGGATGGGCGCATCTATCCCTGGGGAAACCAATGGCAGGCTTCCAATGTTCCCACTCCCGTCACAGGCCGCACCATGACCGGACCCGACCCGGTGGACGCTCACCCCACGGGAGCAAGCCCTTTCGGCGTGATGGATATGGTGGGCAACGTCTGGCAGTGGACCGACGAATTCACCGATGAACATACACGCGCGGCCATCGTGCGCGGCGGAGAGTACTACCAGCCCCAGGGCTCCATCTGGTACTTTCCCGATACGCTTCGCAATGATGAGCACAGTAAGCTGTTGCTGATGGCTCCGGGGTACGACCGTTCAGGCGGAGTAGGGTTCCGCTGCGTGCGCGATACACAGTAAGCGGAGGCTTGATGAAACAGATCAAGCGTTTGAGCGCACAAACGCCTTGATCGTAGCGCATTGCTTGCCGATCGACTGCCCATGAGGGCGGATCGTATACGCGCCCACCGCTGCGGGAACGATGAATGTTTCAGCATAGTGCACAATGAATGGAGGGAAGGCTGAAGTAGGACTTTCAACTACCACCTCGTCGCCTTCCACTAGATTCAATACATTAACCGTTCCGTTTGTATTGTGTGGGACGGGCGATCGAAACCAGTGCCGCCTCGTTTCAATGAACTCGCGCTCGTGCAAGCCTGTCCGCTCTTCTGTCCAGCCTTCCCCTGAGGAAACAGGCTCAATACGATTGACTAGATTTTTACGTACCCATTCAGTGGTTCGGTCCCATTGAATATTTGCTTCGCCGTGATCGATATGAATAGGTCGAGGGTTGCCGTCCAAACCCACCCGTCCCCAGTCCCACAGCTTGAAGGTAAAAATATAGGGAGTCGCGCTGATCTCAAGCACCATGCTGTTCTTGCCGGAGCAGTGGATGGTGCCGGCGGGAATCTGAAAATGATCGTGCTTATGCGCCGGCCATTGATTGACGTACCGTTCGGCGGGAAAGATGAAGTTGCCCTCCTGCGCAGCACGCAGATCGCGCAAAAGTTCAGCGGGCTTGATTGAGTCGCGCAGTCCAAGATAGACAGTCGCATTCTCGCCGGCGTCGAGTATGTAGTAGCTCTCATCCTGTGTGTAATCCATGCCGAAATGATCCTGAATATATTCGGTCAATGGATGAACCTGGAGAGAGAGATTGCCTCCGCCCATGGTGTCCAGAAAGTCAAAGCGAATTGGGAACTCGGTTCCGAAGCGCGCATAGACGCTTTCGCCGAGCAGTTCATGAGGTTGCGCAAAGATCAGATCAATCGCTGGAACTTCCACCTGCGCATTGCCGAAGCCGAGCAGCAGGCTATTCTCTTCCGGCACGCAGTCGAAGCACCAGGCATGATTAGGACGGCCGCGGGAAAGATCGCAGATCTCTTCCATCCAGTGACCACCCCAGGGCCCGGGATCGAAGTAAGGAACGACACGGAAAGGTCTTTGCGATGCAGTGCGCAATGCACGACGGAAAACTTCCCCGCCAATCATCTTCGGTGCCGAGTGGTAGTTGGTGTCGAGTAGAAAATCGAGACGCGGCAACAGAGTCTTTTTCAATCGGTCCGCAGCCCGCCATTCAACAAAATATCCGCATTTATATTTTTTGCCGATGGAGTCACCGGCATTGTCGAGTCCCAGGTTTCCGATCTCATTTTTTCGCCAGCGTTGTTGAATCTCCCAGCGAATCATATCCGCGTAGACGATCAGGCTGGGGCTGTCACAGAGGAGCGAAGCTCCAACCCCAATGACCAACAGACGCGTTGCGCCGTTGCTCTCGAGCTGACGGCGAACGCTCTCAAGCCGAGCCGGATCGAAGTAATCCTGAATTGTGATGCCGTTCATCCGGCCGAAGACAGGGTCATTACCCAGGTAAGAAGAAAAAAGTTCGCGAAGGTCATCCGGGTTTTTCAGCAAATCCGAAGTGCGGAAAACTGCACAAGGCGCGAGAACACTTTGCAGCGCGGATTCAATCCGATCTACGAATGCGCCCGGATAACACTCTACACAGATTACTCGACCGGACTCCGGCATACCAGTGAGCAGTGCATTGCCGATCTCTCCCCATCCCTCGACACAATCCCGCTCTTCCCCTACCTGAATGATTGGGAATTTATCGTAATTCGAAGATCGAGACATTCACATTCTCCAGAGCAGACGGGGCGGCGCATTCAAATCAGCAAAGCATGGGGAGGAGATGAGCACATATTACGTTGAAAATCACGGCAGAGCATGCTTCGCGATGAAAGATGCGCGCCTAAGCGGCAACCTATAGTTTATACCGCCGTCAAAACCTGCACCGGACTGTCTGAACAGGTCTGGCTTTGGTTCGAAGCCGATTTGGCTGTAAATTGCATGATGTATAATTTTTCAGGGCAATACGAGGAGGTTATTGGGGATGGACGAGGAACAGGTATATGCCCGGCTGACGGAGATATTTGAGGATGTTTTTGATAAACATAAGATCAAGATTACGCCTGAGATGTCCGCCAAGGACATAGACAGTTGGGATAGCTTGGGACAAATCCGGCTTGCACTTGCGATCGAAAAGGCATTCGTGATCAAATTTTCGGCATTAGAGATCGGCAATCTTGGAAATGTGCGTTATATTGTGAAGCTCATCAGAGCGCGTACCCATGACTAGGCTTTTTGGAATACAGCTTGCTTTGCGGCTAAGAAGAAGACGTTCGAATGACCGGCTATGCCTGCACCAATTCAACCAGTAGATTTGCTTCAGTCATCAGCCACGCAATCTCCCTCATTTCAAAGGCTACGGCGGGAACGGGGCCGCTGAGCAGAAGAGATCCTAGTCCGGTAAGATGACCGATAGCCGCGATGATGTCCGGTACCTGGTAGCAGATATGATAGGTACCTCCGCCTTTCTTGAGAATGCCATCAATTGGAGAGTTCAGTCCAAGAGGCGCGACAAGCTCAATCATTGTGTCTTTCTCGCCGCGGCTCAGGAAGCAGACGGAGACATTCTGGATAGGATCGTCGAAAGGGCCTGATATCGGATCGTAGCCAAAAAGGTTCTTGTAAACTGGAATTGCCGCTGATAAATTGCGGACCGCGATTCCAACATGGTGAAAGGTAAACTTGTCCATATGCGATCCGATCTCCAATTCAGCAATTTGACCAAGAATAAACCTGTGTGTCAATATTCTCGTATTTTCCGATCAAGCAACCCGCGGCTATCATTGCGAATTCCGTCCTTTTAGGAGACCATCTGACATGGCAAAACGATGCAGAACACCGCTCCTATGGCTAACTCAATTGATCATTGGGATTCTCCCGCCGACGCGCTTGTTCGCGTTGAAAGCCGCGCTGCTGTCCATAAGTGGAGTAGATATTCATCCGACAGCGCAGCTGTGCTCTTCCGTCAAGATCGCGACATCCGGATATTTGGCAATAGGCGCTCACACATTCATCGGACATCAGGTGCTTATCGGGGGTGGAGATGCTTCAATTACCATTGGCAGCAATTGCGATATTGGACCTCGCGTTTGTATCATCACCGGAGACCACGAGTTCGCGCCTACTGGGCCACGAGCCGCAGGCCCCGGATATTCAAAGCCGATTGTTATTGAAGACGGTGTCTGGATTGGCGCAGGATCGATGATTTTACGTGGGGTTCGGATCGAGAAGCGCGCAGTTATTTGTGCAGGCAGTGTAGTCACCCGCAACATACCCGCTGAAAGTTATGCTGTTGGCTCGGGCACCAGCCTGCTTGTTCGTAGCTAGTTATCCAGTGTGCAGATATCCGGACGCTGAAGGATGGATTGAAGCTGGATTAGCTCCAAAGAAAAGAAATTGCGTCTGCTGCCGTATAGCCGCATGTTAATCGTTGCCATGAGGTGATATGCAACCCACTACACCAACAGTCCGCTCGATGGCAATGGAAACCGGAGCACTGATTCTGCTGTTTGCCATTGCATGCATCCCTTCAATCGGACAACCGATCGCTCTGGGCATACTAATCGTGAGGGTGTTTGGCAGTCCGACCAGTACGTTCAAGAGTCTGGTTGCGGGCGCTACAGTAACATTCATCACAATAACATCTGCTAAATTATTGGGCGGAAGCCTTTTGTCAGTTGGCCCTAGATGGATATTGCTCTTTGCAGCATGCGCGCGTAGCTTGGTTGCCGAAGGCCGGCCGACAAAGATATACGGGCGCTTAATAATATATTGGGCGCTTTTATCAGGAATGTTGGTGATCAATTCGCTATTTGTGAGTGCATTCCCACCTATTTCCCTTTTCAAAACGATCAGTTTTTCTCTCGGACTCCTGTGTGTCATTCGGCTCTCAATGCTGACCTCGGACCGAAATACCGAAATGCTACTCTTTGTCTCCGAGATGGGAACTGCCGTAGTGATTCTATCGATTCCACTATTGCCGCTGGATATAGGATGGGCCCAGCATGGCGGCGCCGCTTTTAACGGAATTTTTTTTCATCCCCAGGGATTGGGTATCTTTCTTGTTATGACGGGAGCTGCGTCGTTTGTTGCGGCATTCAAGCTGCCGCGACTGCAGCGTGAACTAATTGTGTGCGGCTTAGCACAGTGGGCAATGATCTATTTTACGAGGAGCAGAACTGCGCTGGGGGCCATTTTATTATGCGGAATTGCCTATACCGTCGAAATTTTCATCAGAGGCCGAAAGAGCAGTCGTGTGCGGTTTTTCTCAATTATCCCGATATCTATAACCTTCCTTGGAATAATACTAGCGCTAATGATTATTCCGAGTTTTAGGGAGGGCATAGCCATGTATATACGCAAGGGGAACATGGAATCCTTTAGTAGCGCTGAGGAAAGACTTGCGGTCTTAAGTTTGGCAACTCGAGGCTCGCAGATTACCAACGATCTTGATATTATTGCAGAGCATCCTATGCTTGGATATGGATTTGGAGTTAGTCCGGATTCTGCATGGTATTTGGATTCTAATAATGAGCAATTTTTGGGTATACCGCTCTCAGCTCCTATTGAGCAAGGCTTTCTTCCTCTTGCTACAATTGCCCAGATCGGCGTTGTAGGGTCGCTATTTATTATCCCATTTCTCTTTTCGATGTATCGATCAGCCAGGAGAAGTTCTCCTGAAGATGCCGCTTTGTTTGTTGCAGTTATCGGGATAAACTTCGGAGAGATGGTATTTTTCTCATTTGCCAGCATGGGTGGCTTGGTGTGGGTGATGCTTGTGTTTCTTGCGGTCGGTGGCTCCAAATCCGGGAGCAATTCGGAGATCTAGACAGATGAAGTGGACGTTTTGGCAGAGAGTAGTTAGTCCGCACCTGTCCGAATTGGTGCGCGCACTTGCGTCCATGCCGGGTCAAAGTGTGACCTACGTGGCTGAGTACGAGTTGAGAGATATGCGCAAGTCACTTGGATGGAATACCCCGGACTGCTCTCCTGCATGCGTGCTGATTAAGCCACATTTTTCTGAGATAGAGCAGCTTATTGCGCTAGGTAGCGATCAAGATTCAGTCCACTTAATCGGGGCGTGGAAGCGCGGCTCAATTAACCATAGAGTCCTATCTATCCTGGCCAAGACCGAGTCGACGGTTGGAATTGCGCTGGAGGGTGGGGACAATCGGGGCATAAAGGGGTTGGCCCGCAGGGCCAAGTACGCACTGGAGCGATATTTTATTGAAGATAAGCCGGACTTTCTTGCCGCTATAGGGCAACTGGGGGTTAGATGGTATGAGTCTGTTGGATACGATTCATCCCGCATTTTCCCACTAATATATGTAACGGAAAGACCAGCCCCCGCATCGGACAACGGCGGCGTATGGAAAGAGATAGAAGCATTTCGAGTTTTGTATCTCGGGCAATTCATACGCAGAAAAAATATCGTTACCGCAATTCGAGCATTATCTGGAATCCCGGATCTGGACTGGCAGTTCGACGCGGTCGGGAACGGACCGGATTTGAAGCGTTGCAAACGGGCAGCTGACACGAGTGGCGTTTCCGGCCGGATGCGATTCCACGACGCTGTCAATAACAGGATGATCGGCAACCTGCTCGAGAACTCAGACCTGTTACTGCTGCCTAGTGGATATGACGGTTGGGGGGCAGTGGTGAACGAAGCCCTGATGTGCGGTGTTCCAGTTGTTTGCAGCGACAATTGCGGCGCGGCCGATTTGTTGCGCGAGCCATGGCGCGGCTCAACGTTCAAAATGGGCTCAGTGGAAGACTTGCAGATGGTATTGCGTGGATGGATAGAGCGTGGGAAGCGAACCAGGGAGTCCAGCACGCGCATCCGTGAATGGTCTTCTTCTATTGAGGGGCCGTCCGTGGCGCGTTACCTTGTTGAAGTTGTAAAGTATATTCGTAGCGGAGGAACGCGTCCGTCTCCACCTTGGTACTGAGTATCCAATCGCGATTTTATTGCCGGAACAACATTTTCCCGCATTCCATTATTGTATGATAATTCCGAAACGCCGCGAATACCAGTCATGGGGCAACCGAGTTATTGGAATGCTCGCGCATCAGAAGTTTCGCTCCACTTGTTGTCGCGCATGTGGCGCCGCTTTTGTCATGCCGCCGCGAGTGGTACAATCCAGTTGAATCAGGTCTCGATATATGGAGGATACAGCTTATATGCCTAACATCTTCAAGGAGGCAGGAAAGCGAGTATTGGATCTCACCCTAATTCCGGCTTTGTGTTACATCCTGGACAAATCGCATTATAGCCGCGACAGGACTCTCTATAACATGGCGCGGTGGAAGGCGTTGGAATCTTCTCTGGAATATCTAGAAACACATATGTCAACTGTCTGCATGCTTGACAGCCGGCCTAGCCTATTGAATTACGCGTTGAACAGGATTTGCGTGGATGGTTTATGTGCGGAATTTGGCGTCCATGATGGAGACTCGATCAATTACCTTGCGAAAAGGCTTGCGGAGATATATGGCTTTGATTCGTTCGAGGGCCTGAAGGAAGATTGGAAAGGTGTTTATGCCAAGGGCCACTTTGATCGTAAAGGTAAATTGCCCAGGGTGGCAAAGAATGTACACCTGGTAAAGGGATGGTTTGACGAATCCCTTCCAGGTTTTCTCGAGAAACACCCGGGACCGTTCACTTTTGTACACATAGATTGCGACACCTTTGAAGCCACCAACACTGTACTCACACTGCTCGGGCCTCGCTTTGTCCCTGGCACTGTTTTGGTATTCGACGAATATATCGGTTACAGGAGATGGGAGTTAGGCGAATTCAAAGCCTGGAAGGAGTATGTGGACCGTACAGGCACAGAGTATGAGTATTTGGCGTTTACGTCGCCACGGGTCGTGATCCAAATCCGGAGCATTCCTTAGATAGATTCCAAGATTCAGTAACTAATATTGCCAGGCATGCTTCTGCTTTTCATAGGGCGGCATCTCCATCGAATGGCGATGGATCCCAGGCATCAGCATTCTGGAGTGCATGCTGGAGTGACGCAGAATTCGCGTTCACTCGATATAGAAAAGGGGATGAAGGAAGAGTCCGGAGATGCGGATGAAGCTGCCGAAGAAAATCGCGCTTCAACTTATTGAATCCCATTGCCTCCACAACGTCTATACCGGAGCGCGCCGCATGCTCCAACGCGGCAGACATAAGTGATAGTACGGTATTCGAATCGTCGCCTATTGCCTGAATATCCACTACCCTGAAACGGCGGAGGCCGTACTGCTCGTGATCGTATCTGCTCATGATCAGATACCCTGAAAGACTAGCTCCTTCCATAACTCCAAGGATAACAACGTTTCCCGCTTCGAGAGCCGGACGGAATTGCCAAGTGAGCGCTTTGGAGTTACGTACAGCGAATAGACGATTGCTACGTTGACGAAGCAAATCCCATATCGCATCGAAGCGCTCATCAAACGAAGTAAGGAGACATATCTCCTTTCTTTGGAACCTGTCTTTGCGCCGATTCGTCAAATCCCAGAGGTAAAGTACCTGTCCAGCGGCGTGACGGATACCGGTAAAAGCCGGCATGCGCACCTTTCGCAGCATAGCCCCTGCGAACCTCGCATAGTTAATAATCCAGAAAAGCACTTGCGCGCAGGACGGGCCTGGAATCTCATTGCACTCTAAAAACTTGAATAAAACTCCCGCTTGCGGAGAAGCAGTGGTATCGAGAAACAGGTCAATATTCGATTGCGAAAGGAACATATCGGCCAGTGAGATGGCCGCGAACCTGAATTGCGGATCGACCGCCAAGGCTCTGGTCGCGGCTACGCGAACCGGCTCATTATTGAATGTATACATTCGCGGTATGTTACTCAATGTGCCAACTATGCCTTGAGTCCTGCTCTCGAGAACCCACCCCAATGGAACCTGAAGTTCGTCTCGAAAAGGGTTTTCATTCCAAAGGCGTGCCCAACTGAAGTAATCTCCGGGCTCGAGCCCATTGCGCCGCATGACCTGACAAATGGCTTCAAAATCGCCCAATGCGGCTTCGCGAACTATGCAATCTAATTCTTGATTGGCAGGTTCGCTCTTATCGTCATGCACAGACATATAGAGTAATATACCTGTTGACGGTACCCTATCCTGGTATCTCACCAGGTCTAGATGGTTGATATTCTGGTGCCCAGAGGGGGACTTGAACCCCCACGGCCTTGCGGCCTGCGGATTTTAAGTCCGCTGCGTCTGCCAATTTCGCCATCCGGGCCCGGTAGCATGGCCATCTCATTATGGTAACTGAACGAGCGGCCACGTTACACACAATCCCCTGCCCGCTTCGACCGACGGAAAGACAGCAACGTTCATTCGGCGATGATTAAGCGCAGACCTGGCAACCTCACCAGGCCGGACACGAATTTCGCGCTTTATTGAACACTGCGGAAGCAGATATTTTCGCCGTCCAGCCGGTACTCGGCTGAACAAACGTCGCCGCCGCAGATCATCGTCTCCCCGCCGCACAGTTGCCGACGCGTAATAAGTCCTAAAGTTCCACAGCGTGGACAGGACATTACGGCTACGAACGGGTTTTGCGCCAGACCCAGCTTTTCCTGGTTCTCCAGCACAAAAACCGTTCCTGGGTCCATTTTTTCGGGAATCCATTCTTCAAGAAACTGCAAGTCGGCTGACATCGTGCCCTCCAATGGGTTGATGTAACCGAGCCGCATCCGTATTGTTCCCGGCCGGCTCAAATAAACGAACAACAGCAGGTTGCGAATGGCATACGCGGAGGTTTGGATTCCCCCGGTCAAAACATATTGTGTTCCATGTTGCCGAGTGCTGCCGTCTATGTCAATCGGAATCGATGCCTAGGAGTATCGAGAGGGATTCCCTGTCCCACAGAGGAAAGTCACCTACTTATTGGGAAGCCCCCGTCGATGCCCTGCCCTGCGGACCGCCAAAGGTATCGATCGCTCTGTAGGTCTCCTCGTTGCGCAGAATGGCCTGAACGTATTCTCGGGTCTCGGTGAATGGAATAGATTCCACAAACTCGTCGAGGCCGTGATAAGGCCCGGCTGCCTGCCAATCGAGAACACGATCATCGCCGGCGTTATACGCTGCCAGCGCATACTCCTGGACGCCGCCAAATTTGTCCATGGTCTTGCGCAGGTAGCGCGCGCCCAGACGGATATTGGTCTCCGGATCAAGCAGTTGATAGGGTTCGAAGTGGCTGATACCCTCCTCGCGCGCCATCGCCTTGCCCACCGAGGGCAGCAGTTGCATCAGACCGTAGGCATTGGCCTTGGAGATGGCCGAGGGATTGAACTCCGATTCCTGGCGGATCAGCGAGGCCACCAGATACGGATTAAGGCTGTTCCTGGCCGACTCGGCCTTGATCGTCTCCCACCACGGCTCGGGAAACAGGATCTGCCAATAGACCAGCGGAATGGATTGAATGGAGGCCGAGGCCGCGTAAGGCAGCGCGCGCTTGAGCGCCCGCATGGCGCGGAAGGTCTCTCCATATGACGAATAGATTTGCGCTTCGGCCAGCGCGCTCCAGGAAGCGGCATCAGGGTCGGCGGCAATCTCCTGGGCAATGTAGTCGTTCAAGCCCGCATTGGCCAGCAGGCGAGCCTTGGCCAGGTGAGGGCTGTCGGCGGGAAAGCTCTCCTCGAGTTGCGGCACCGGGGGAGCCTGCATCCGGTCCAGTTCCGGCTCGGCAGAAGGCGACTCATTCACAGCGGATTGGCCCAGGGCGGCCAATCGCTGCCGCGCCATCTGGGCATAAAAGTAGTGCTGGTAGGCGCGGATCAGAGTGCGATAGCTGACCGCGGCCTGGGCAGGGTTGTGGTCCTGCAACTCGTAGAGTCGTCCGCGCCAATAAATGGCAGCGACAGTCTCCGTTGCGCTAGGATAAAGCCTGATCTGCTCGTCGAAGAGGCGTTCCGCATCGGCGTAGAGACCCTGCCGGTAACTGAGCCAACCGGCCCGCCAGTGTGCGGCCGCTGCGTTTTTATTGGTTGGAAAGTGAGTAGCCAGGTAGCTGTAGTACTCGACCGCCGTGGCATACTCACGGCGCAGCAGATACATATTTCCGCTGGAGTAGAGCGCATCAGCCAGCCACTGGCTCTCAGGAAACCGCGACTCCATCTCAGAGACGATACGCTTCTGCTCGTCGAGATCGTTCCGACTGCGGGCCAGTTCCATCAGCAGGTCGAGCCGCCGGGCCCCATTCTCGTCTTGCGTATCGGGCAGGGCTTCGGCTTCGGCACTGGTCAGACGCTTCAGCTTCAGGTCGCAGGCTGCCGCAGCCACGTCGAAACCGTCGCGGCTCTGGTCATCAAGACCGGGTTCGCGGGTTAGCGCGCGATATTGTTCCGCGGCCTCAGCATAACGCCCGCCGTTGTAGTAGGCATCACCCAGACTGCGCAACTCGGCCGTCGTCAGGCTGGTCTCGGTGCCCATCGCCGTCAGTTTGGCGCGCGCAGTCTCCGCTTCATTGCTCAACGGATGGCCCAGCAACAGTCGCTTGAATATCTGCTCCGCCGTCTGTGTATCTCCTAGCGCGAACGCCACCTGCCCCTGTGCAAGCTGGAAGCCGGCGCGGTTCGAGGCTGGAGTTCCGGCTGCTTGAGCCAGCACCCGCTGCGCGTTCGCCGTTTCGTTCATGGCCAGCAGCGCGCTGGCCTCCAACTCCGGAGCCCGGACATTGAAGATGCTATCGGGATAGCGGATCGTAAAGCCTCGCAAGAGGGCCTCGGCGGCGGAGTCATTGCCAGCCTCATGATTGGCCTGGGCGCCTAGAAAATCTGCGTAGTCGGCCAGCACGTCGCCGGCTTGGCGGGCAAGACGGAAGTTGGCCGCCGCATCGGTGTAGCGCTTATCCAGCAGATTAGCGTGTCCCAGGGCCAGGTAAGCCGCCGCAGCAGCCTCGCCGCTATGCTCCTGCGCGTACCTGGTTACACCCGCATAGGCCGCCGGTGTGCGCAGGGTGGCCAGTTGCTGGGCCATCGGCCGCAGCTCGGTTGAAGCCACAAAGGCCAACTTGATGCTGGCGGTCCGCGCCGATCGCGTCTTGTGGGCTGCAGCTTTCTTACTTTTCGTGCCGGTTTTGGCGGATCCTCTTGTCGAATGCGTCCTGGACACAGGCGCCCGGGAGCTTTTTGCCGTCGAGTCGCCAGTGGTTTGCTCCGTTGCCGGCGTCGCAACCACCAGCAGAAACAGAATGCAGGTCAGCAATCGCGGCGCGAGTTGCAGTTTGGGAGCTGGGGAAGACGTGACCCTCATATCTTCACTCTATGCTGCTTTAACCCTCCCGGAACATACCAGTACCTCTACCGTTACCGCTTTGCGCTTCATGGGCACGTCAGCCGCCTCACCGCCTGAAGCGCCAATTTGCAGCATCCATCGTTTAATAATTTCTCTGTTGCACAGACGCCATTGATTGCGCTATCGTTCATGAGTCAATTGGCATTTCTCGTTAGATCCATAAGCCCTGTGCCCAACTTTCCCAATCTTTCCAGGAGGCTCCCCATGCAGGTCACTCCGCATCTCCGCCGTTTCGTCCCCGTATTTCTTGCCGCGTTCTTCGTTTTCACCACTATCGCCACAGCTCAGTCACTCGACCCTCGCAATCCGGCTCCTCTTCAGCAAGGTGAAAACAGCGGTACTGTAGACAACTTTGTCGGCAGCAATTATTTCTATCTCACCGGTGGTCCCGGCTCGGTCACCGTCAGCGTAAGCTACAGCTCCATGAGCTTGCTCGGCAACGCCCAGCGTTCCTCTCTCAACATTGAACTTAGCGACGATAAAAGGTCCTGGGTCGAACGCAGAACCATCTCCTCAATGAAGCAATCGAGCTCAACCACGATGGTCGGAAACCTCAAGGTTCCTACCAAACTAATCCTCTCCATCATCCCGCCCAGCGGCGGCCTGGTTCGCGCCGGAGGCGATTACACTGTCACAGCCACCGGTGCCGTCAAATTCGCTGCCCCGCTCACCCCCGCCCAACTCATTACCGGTACATACACCCCCATGGCCATCCAGGAAAATGAGGACAGTGCCTGCAAATTCATGGCAAACGGCACACTTCTCTTTGCCAGCGGCACCACCGGCCAGTGGAGACTCTTTGACGCCGACAGCCATCTTTATACCGTCAGCTTCCGCAGTACGCGGATGAGTCTCAAACTCATTCCTGGCCGCGGCCTGGTCGATGCCCACGACCCCACTGCGATCGTCTTCCAACGAACCCACTGATCCGCCGCCAGCCGCCTCAGTTCTCTCTTTTACCAGTTGAGGTCTTGCCTGCCGGCTTGTTCAACAGGTGAAACAGGAAACCTTCGCGAACTCCATCCTCACCACCCTGGTTTGGTTTACGGCACCTGCGTCAATTACACTCATCTTTTGGGGCCGTCCGCGAATGCCGTTGGCCTGCCTCAACCGATTTCTCGCAACCAACCCCCATGGCAATCATCCAACCAATTGCAGGAGAACTCGAACCGCATCCCGACGTAGCCCTGGTTGCCAGGGTACGCGGCGGAGATGACTCGGCCTACGATACGCTGGTCCGCAAGTACGACCGGCAGATCTTCAGGATTGCGCAGCACATTACGCAGAACCGCGAAGATGCCGAGGACGTGATGCAGGACGCGTTTCTCAAGGCGTACGAGAAGCTCGATCAATTTCAAGGGAATTCGAAGTTTTACACATGGTTGGTTCGCATTGCAGTCAACGAAAGCCTGATGCGGCTGCGCAAGCGGCGCACAGGCAAAATGGTCTCGATCGACGAGGATATCGAGACCGAGGAGGGCAGCGTCCCACGCGACCTGGCCGACTGGGCGCCCGACCCGGAACAGAACTACAACCAGGCCGAACTGGCCGAAATTTTGAGAAAAACCATTCAAGGACTGCCGCAGGGCTTTCGCATCGTCTTTGTCCTGCGCGACGTGGAGGGTCTTTCCACCGAAGAAACTGCGGAAACGCTGAACCTCAGCATCCCCGCCGTCAAGTCGCGCCTGTTGCGCGCCAGGCTGCAACTGCGCGAACGCCTGAGCCGTTACTTCCACAGGAAAAGGGGAAGTGAGAAGTGAAATGCACTGAGTTTCTCGCTCTGCTCGATGATCTGATCGACGACTCATTGACGCCCGAGGTGCGCGCCGACTTCGAACAGCACCTGCGCGGCTGCGAACACTGCGAAGTCATCCTCAACACCACGCGCAAAACCATAGAAATCTACCGATCCCACGAGATCTACGATCTACCCGCCGGCCTCCGCGAACGTCTACACGCCGCCATCATGACTCGCTGCAAAAAAGGCTGCTGAGCAAATAGACGTCTAGACGTCTATTAGTGCTTGTTAAACATCTCCATGGCATCCTGGCGCAATTCCGCCCTGCCAGCCGCCCGCGTATAGAACATATGCCCGCCCGGATACTCCCGCACTGAAACCCGCGTTGGATCGCCCATCACCGGCATCTGATCGACGGTCAGAATCGACCCCATGAATGGGCAAGAGAGATCGTTCCAGCCATGCACGATCATCACCCGCAACTTGGGGTCCGCCGCCACAGCCTCGCGCAAATCCGGCACCGAGCCCTTGCGCAAGTCATCGCCGCGGTCCCAAAGCCGGTTCACTTCGTAGGAAAGCGCGTTATAGCGCGCATCCACCTTCCAGCCCACCGTGCGAGTGACAAAGTCCACCATCGCCGTGGTGAGCGGCGCAATCATGGCAGCCAGTATCGGATCGTTCGCCCGCTGCTCGGGAGAAAACGGAAACGGATCGAAGGAGGTCACATTCGAGTCGTAAATCGAGCCCAGCTTGCCCTGTTCGCGGAAGACCTCGCGCAGATAGGCTCCCGTCTCCAGCCGCCCGCCGGAGTACTTCACAAACGCCGGGTCCAGCCCGGTCAGCTCGGTCACATGCTGGATCATCTTCTGCGCGGCATCGGGATCGGATCGCCCCTTGAGCAGGGTGGTCGCATACTCCCCACGCGCATACGCAATCACGTCGGCCATTGCCTGCGGGGTCAGCTTGTTCTCCCGCTCCAGGTGAGCCGCCGTAATTGAAGGCAGAGTCATCATCCACGGTACGGGAGACAGGTCGCTGTCATCTCCAATGGTCGGATTCAGGTAGGGCGAAACCAGCACTACCCCATTCATAGCCACGCCCAACTGAGATTGCAGATAATGCGTCACCCGCGGGCCGCGAAATCCGCCGTAGCTCTCGCCCACCAAGTATTTACGCGAACCCAGCCGGTCGTTCTTCACCAGCCAGTCGTAGATGATGCGCGAAAGATACTCAATATCTGGGGTGGTGGAGTAGAACAGCTTTTTGGCGTCGGCCTCGGGCACTTCGGCGCGGCTGAATCCCGTTCCCACCGGGTCAATGAACACCAGGTCGGTAAAATCCAGCCAGGTTCCGGGATTGTCGGTAAGCACTGCGGGATCTGACGGGCTGTCGCCCTCGTTGCCTGCCTGCAGATGCTTGGGCCCAATAGCGCCAAAGTTCAAATAAACCGAAGAAGCACCCGGGCCGCCGTTCATCGCAAAGGTCACCGGGCGGTTCTCGCCGTCCATTGTGTAGGCGGTCAGAACCACCTCACCGGCGATTTTTCCATCCTTGTCGCGGACCGGCAACGCACCCACCGTCACGGTATAGTGCAGCGTCTTGCCGTTCAGTTGCATCGACTGCTGCACGTGTGCGGGAGCAGGCAACGGGGGCAGCGTGGACTTGTCCGTCGCGGCCTTATCGGCTCCAGCAGCCTTGTCGGCAGTTGCGGATTTATCAGCGGCTGCCGGTTCCTTCTCTGCTTGCGACCAACCTTGCGCGGCAAAGCTTCCAATACAGAAAATCGCGCACAAAGCCGGGGCCAAGTGCCTGAAAGAGAGGTGAATCCGAGGAATCCTCATTAAGATAAGATACTACCTCCATGGGCCACTCTAGCACCCCACCCGCCGAATGATTTACCCTCAATCTCGTTATGAAACTCCAACCCACTCTTCTTGCTTCCGCCCTGGCCGTGGCCGTTGCCGCGTTTGCCTTTGCCCAAACCTCCAACAATAAAGTCTCGGAGGCGTTCTGATGAAAAAATTTGCCATTACAGGATTGTGCCTTGCACTCATGGTCGGATCTGCTTCGGCACAGAGTGCGATTCGGAAAACGGCTCAAACAAGTCCGTCGTCGGCCGCGAAATCGCCTTCGCATTCCCAGAACGCATCGGCGCGTCCGATCACAGACGAGGAGGCTTTCTTCTACTATGCCACCATATTTGGGGCGGGGGGAGATATTGCTAATCGCTACGCAAGTTATTTTGACACTGCCAATTATAAACAGGCAATGGCCAATGAATTTTCAAGGGCGCGCTACCAGGAGAAGATGCAGGCCAGGGTAGAGTCAGAGTTGAAGCGGTTAGACTTTAACCGAGAATTCGTGATTACAGGACAGGGAGTGTTAGGCGAGTATTCATTTGCCAGTCATTCGTTTCCCGTCTCCGGGGGTGGTGTCGTCCTGTTCTGTATGGACATCGCACCAACCTTCATTCGCAACTGCCAAGACAACGTCATTCACGTGGAAGTCTCTGTGTTGCAAGGCGCAGTAAATTCTGCAGATTTTGACTGGTTGCTCACAATGCCCGAAGCTGAGGCAAGTGCCTTTATCAAAAGCCGGATGACTGGAGCGAATGGGAGCGTTAACAGAGCTGTTTTCACGAAGATCACCTACTCGATTCTAAGCATAAGGGGAAGGACAAAAGGAGTCGGCGGTCTGTTCACAACATATATCCACTCGGTAGAGGTTTACAGTGACGCCAGCTTGACCAGAAAACTCGGCACCCTCACGAAACGGACAGGCATTCCCGAAAGCGCCTACGCGCCTGATGTTGCCCAAACGGCGCGCTCGACAGCAAAGGTTATCGGGAAATACCGGTACAGGGCATTTTGCCGGGGCGCATATGGGTGCGTAACTCCGGTCGAAGGAACCATCACAGTGACCGATGCGGACATTGTATTGTCGGGTGAGCAGCCAGACGGCAGCACGAAGCCGAAGCAGTATAGTTATTCTGACGCATTTGCCGCGGATTCAACGGAGTTGTGGCGAGCCGATTGGGCAGATGCGGACTATTACGTCGTGTGGCGGCCTTTCTGGGAGCAGTACTTCAATTCCAGTTTAATTTTTGATAACAGACTGGAACGCGATCATTTCTTTGTCGATCTGACGCAGGCGATACAGCAGTGGAAAGTAAAGTACCCCCAGTTTGCGGCTAACGAATTAAAGATATATCAGGGCTGCGATCGTAACGGAGGGGGCTTTGTCACATGCCCAGATGCAGCGCCCATCAATCCTAACCCTGATTCAACGCCGTCATCCGATACGAATACCCAAACCTCCAGCCTGCCGGACTCGCCCGGCGCCAGCGCTACAAACCTTCCCAACGGCCCCAGCGTGGTCATGGATACCTCCATGGGCCAAATCACCTGCCAGTTTTATCAGCGGCAGGCACCTAATGCAGTGGCCAACTTTATCGCCCTGGCCGAGGGAACAAAAGACTGGACCGACCCGGCGACCAGAACTGTACAACACCACAAGCCTTATTTCGACGGCACAACCTTCCATAGGGTTATCCCGCAGTTCATGATTCAGGGCGGCGACCCAACCGGCACCGGCACAGGTAACCCCGGCTTCAAATTCGCGGATGAGTTCGATCCCAATCTGAACTTCGACAGGCCGGGCAAACTGGCCATGGCCAACTCCGGCCCCAACACCAACGGCAGCCAGTTCTTCATCACCGAGGCTGCCGCCCCGTTCCTTAACCAGCACTACACTCTCTTCGGCCAGTGCGATGACGCCAGCGTCGAAGTGGTCAAAGCCATCGCCCGCGTTCCGCGCAACAGTAGCGACAAGCCGGACACCCCAGTGGTGCTCAAGAAAGTCACCATCATCCACAACGGCCAACCCAAACACTAAACCTTCAGCTTCTAGCTTTTAGCTTTTAGCTTTTTCTGCATAGTCGATCACCAACTTCTGCTCCAGCATGAAAGAGCTAGAAGCTAGCAGCTAGTAGCTAGAAGCTGTATACAAAAGAAATCAGGAGTATTTTTATGGCACTCGCAGCAGGAACTTACGCCGTCTTTTCGACCAGCGAAGGCAAAATCACCGTCCGCCTTTTTGATGCCGACGCGCCCATCACCGTCAAGAACTTCATCGAGCTGGCCGAGGGCGCCAAGGAGTGGACCCATCCCACATCCCGAGTCAAATCCAGCGACAAGCTCTACGACGGGACCATCTTCCACCGCGTCATTCCCGACTTCATGATCCAGGGCGGCGACCCGGCCGGCAATGGCATGGGAGGCCCCGGCTACCGCTTCGCCGATGAGACCAAGGGCTCGCCGCACAAGTTCGACAAACCCGGCAAGCTGGCCATGGCCAACTCCGGCCCCAACACCAACGGCTGCCAGTTCTTTATCACCGTCGCTCCCACTGATTGGCTCACCGGCAAGCACACCATCCTCGGCGAAGTGGTCGAGGGCATGGATATCGTGAAAAAAATCTCCCTCGTCTCCCGCAACTCTCTCGACAAGCCCCACAAGCCCGTGGTGCTTGAGTCGGTTGTGATCGAGCGCGTCGGCTAACCCGCATTTCTCACAAGGCGCGTCAACGAAATTTGTAGCGCCGGCCTCCTGGCCGCTGTAGCGTGGGTCTCCCGACCCACGCCGGACACTGTTTGCTCCGGCGCGGTGTATGCAAAAGATATTTGTGTACGAGGCTTTACTCTGGCGGCGAGGACGCCGCCAGTACAGCCGACCAGGAGGTCGGCGCTACAGAGCTGCGCAGATTTCCAGAATGGCCTCGCCAAACTTTTCCACCTTGGCGGGGCCGATTCCATCAATCTCCAGCATTTGTTTCCGATTCTCAGGCCGCATCCCGGCCAGAGCGGTCAACGTCCGGTCGTGCAGCACCACATACGCCGGAACTCTCAGCCGTTTGGCCTCCGCGGCACGCCATTCTTTGAGCCGCGCCGCCAGCGCCTCGCCTTCAGCAGAGAGTTGTACCGGCGCACTCTGCGTCTCAGCCGATTTCCCCGCGACAGCTTTAGCCTTCTTCGTCCGCGCAGGAGCCGCGGCCCGGCTTGAAAACTCCTCCACCATTCCATCGCTGACCAGCAACTCCACTGGCGTTGCCGCTCTCAATCTCAGTCCCGCTTCAGTCGGCCGCACCTTGCGATACCTTCGCACCTCGCCATCCTTCTCATACTCGGCCTCTTCAATCTCGATCAGCCCAGCGCGCACCATCGCGCCCAGCAACGCATCGAACTCATTCCGGTTCATCTTTCCCGCCGGATCAAGACTCCGCTGCAGCGTTCCTGTAGCTTTGTATTCCACCCCGCGCAGTTCCTCAACGATTCCCTGCGCCATAGCCCGTTCAACCGCCGTGGCGCGCCGGAATAGCCGCAGCACCGCCCCTGCCGGGTCGCACACATCGCACACTCCGCATGAATGGCTCGCATCCTCCAGATCGCCAAAATGCCGCACCAGCGCCGCCATTCGACATTCGTTCGATCCGGTGAATCGCAGCACCTTCTCAAACTGCTCTGCCCGAAACTGCGCCTGCACCGCATAGGTCTTCTTCCAGCCTGGGCCGCCCACTGTGACGAAGCCGCCAAAATCCACCCTTGCCCCGCCGTGAATCTCCAGCTTCTCCAGCGCCTTGTCGAACTCCTCCTCGCCCAGTTTGGAATCTGCCCGCAACACTTCAGCCGCCCGCGGCTTCTCTCCCAGTGCCATGAAGACCTGCTGCAAGTGATCCACCGGCGGATAGTCCCTATTCAGGAAGAAGTCGCGCGTCCGCTGGTCCGCATAGCTGTGCATCAGGTAGGTTCGGCTCAGCGCCCCATCCCGCCCCGCGCGCCCAATCTCCTGGTAGTAGCCTTCCAGCGTCCCCGGCAACCCCGCGTGGATCACCGTCCGAATATCGGCCTTATCGATCCCCATTCCAAACGCGATGGTCGCCACCACCACATCCAGCTCACCTGCTTGAAAGGCCGTCTGCACCCGCTCCCGCGTCTCCGCATCCAGCCCCGCATGGTAGGCCGCCGCGCGCATCCTGGAAGAGCTTTGCGTCAGCTCCTCAGCCAGCCGCTCGGAGTTCTTCCTCGAAGTCGCATACACAATCGCCGGCCGCCGCTCCGGATTGGACAGCAATCCGCAGATCGCTCCCGCCCGTTGTGGCGTCGGAACCTCGACCACCTCAACGGCCAGATTCTCCCGCCTGAATCCATGAATGAACTTGACTGGCTCCGTCATTCCCAGTTGCGCACAAATATCCGCCTGCACATCGGGCGTGGCCGTAGCTGTCAGTGCGAGCACAGGCGCATCCTGATCCCTGACCCCTGACCCCTGACCCCTGTTGCCCGCGCGCAGCACGGGCAAATACTGTCCCAGCATCCGGTAATCCGGCCTGAAGTCGTGCCCCCACTGCGAAATGCAATGCGCCTCATCGATGGCGATCAAGGCCAGTTTCCGCTTGGCCAGCATCTCCACAAAACCAGGCACGCGCAGCCGCTCCGGCGCAATAAACAGAAACTGCAAGCTTCCGTTCAGATAATCCGCGCAAGCCTGCCGCGCCGCTGTGCGCTCGAGGCCAGAGTGAACCCGCGCCACGCGCAACCCCAGCGCGGCCAGCTTCGCCGCCTGGTCTTCCATCAGCGCAATCAGCGGCGAAATCACCACCGCTGTCCCGCCCCGCGCAATCGCCGGTAACTGGTAGCAAAGGCTCTTCCCCGCCCCCGTCGGCATCACCAGCAGCAGATCGCGCCCCTCGATAGCCGCGCGGCAAACCGCCTCCTGCCCCACCCGAAAGCGCTCAAAGCCAAAGACCGACCGTAACAGCCCAGCCAGAACATCCGAATTGGAAGGAGCAGTCAAATGAGGAGCGCCTGAGATGCGAGGACTCTGCACTGAAATGTGAGAAGCTTCTTCAACTTTACAGGAAAAGGGCGGAGGCTTTGTAATGCTTCAACAAAGATGATGAGCACGAGCAACTGGTAATCTAATACTCGCAGTTGAAAGGCTAAAAACCAGGCAGTACCGGCTGGTTTTCGAATGGAGGCTTTATGAAAAAGCAATTTGCAGTAGCGGCGCTTCTCATCGGAGTTTCGCTGGCTGCCTGCGCGCAGAGCACGGCCGTTCCCGGCGAAACGGCGCAGCCGGATGCTATCCAGGCGTACCTGCAGCCTCTGGTGGCCAATCAGACCATCGCTGGCGCTGTAACCCTGGTTGCGAACAAGGACAGCATCGTCTACCTCGAGAGCGTCGGTTATCAAGATCTCACGGCCAAAGCTCCAATGCCAACGAATGCACTTTTCTGGATTGCCTCCACATCGAAGCCCATGACCGCAACCGCCGTGATGATGCTGGTCGACGAAGGCAAGATCAATCTCGACGACCCGGTGGAAAAGTATCTACCGGAGTTCCATGGCATGATGGTGCGTCCGGCCCAACCTGATTCCAAGTCCGCGGCGCAGGCCGCGCCGGATTCGCAAAAGTCTGCCCCACTGGTTCCCGCAAGTCACCCCATCCTGGTGCGGGAGATTCTGAGCCACACCAGCGGTCTGCCGTTCAGCTCCACTGCGGAGCCGGGCGCGCTCGATATGCTGCCGCTCAAAGATGCCGTGCGCAGTTATGCCGCCGACCCGCTGATCTATCAGCCGGGCACCGACTACAAGTATTCCAATGAAGGCATCAATACGGCGGCGCGGATTATCGAAGTCGTGACCGGAAAGCCTTACGAGCGCTTCATGCAGGAGCGGCTCTTCGATCCGTTGGGTATGAAGGACACAACCTTCTGGCCCAACGCAGAGCAGATCAGCCGCCTGGTGCAAACCTATAAGCTCGACCCGCAAACAAAAAGCCTGGTCGAAGTTCCCATCGCTCAGCTAACCTATCCGCTCAACGACCGGCAGCATCGCTACCCAATGCCCGCCGGCGGCCTCTTCTCCACTGCGGAAGACGTATCGAAATTCTGCCGCATGATTCTGAATGGAGGCGAACTGAACGGCAAGCGGATCATTTCTACTCAGGCCCTCCATACGATGACCATCCCGGAGAACATGGGCCTGGGCGGAACAGATTATGGATTCGCCTGGAACATAACGAAGAACGGTTTCGACCATGGCGGCGCATATAAAAATGCCATGGCTATCGATACGACGACAGGCCGCATTCTTATCTTCATGGTCCAGCAGCAAGGAGACTGGGGGACAAAGCAAGGCAATCAGATCGTCTCCACGCTGAAGCGGCTTGCAAACGATATAGTTGCTCCACCAACGACCGCTCATGCCGCTGTCGTGGCGATTGCGGCGCATTGAGGCCCTGAGTAAAACGAGTCAGTATAATTCCGCTAAATAAACAGAATCGTACTGACTCATTCCACATTGGCGGCTCAGTTTACAGGCTCAGCCTCAAGCGTGATCACTTGGAATGGTTCGAGCTGGATGCTCCGCGCATGACCAGCGTGCAAGTTAATCGAAGCTGACGCTTTATCAGCCGCCCACGGACTGTGCGCCCTGTAACTCCGCGGCGCGTTACGTGGAAGCTCAAATGCCCAGCCCACATCGAGTGAAAACTCCTGAACGTGATCTGATGGATTACGCAGCACCACAATCCCCTTCTGCGGATTCCACGAAGCCCACCCATAGACCTCTAGCTTCCCCGGATCGCCTCCGATCCAATGCGTATCTTTCAAGACCGCTGCGTTGGTGCGCGACCATCGCGCCGCCTCCGCAAGCACATCCCAGTCCTTGCTGGTGAGCCGCGACGGCGTCACGTATAACTCCTGTAACTGCGTGCCGCTGCCGAAGTAGGCATGAATCTCGTCGACTAAATCAGGGTCTAAATCTACGGGAGAAGTAGCCAGTCTGTGAAGATCGGTATATTTCACCTTGTCAGCGTAGATAACACCGTGCAGCATGAGCGAACTCAGTGGAAAGAGTGGCCCGCCAACGACGATATTGCGATAAGTCTGTTCATCGCGATAAGTAATCCACTTTTGTCGCCAGCTTCCCACGCCATCGAAGTTATAATCGTCCCCGCCGCGCACAACATCGTCAGAATAACGTAGCCAGAACGGTGAAGGCAGCGTGCCGGTCGTCACGTTGATATAAATGTTTGGGTCTTGCCGGCGCAGTTCCTCGATAAGATGAATCGCCGCTGAAAAATCACTATCGAAGATGCTGCCTGAAAATACCTGGCTGGCATTGCCCGTGCCGTCGATCTTGAACTGGTTTACGCCGTACCTTGAGATCATCCCCAGACAGGTCTTCTCGAAAAGTGAATAGTAGCGCGGCGCAGAAAGTGCAAAGCCACCCTTGATAGTCTCCAGGCCTGCGCGCTCTCCTGCGGCGATACGTTGCTCCTTCGCTACGTCATAACCGCCCCAGGGAGAGAGCCACACGCCAATGCCAAAACCATAGTTTGCGGCAGCCTTGTGGATATTTGTAAGTCCGTCAGGAAACCCGGGGTTGAATTCCCAGAGCGAATGCGTATCGTCCCAACCATCGTCGAGCAGGAAAGAATCCATCGTGACGCCGCGCTTGCGAACCAGTTCTTCTCCGATGGCATGCACTCGGTCAAGAACCTGAGCTTCATCGTAGCGTTCACTTGCACTGCTGCTCAGATCGAACCAACTGTTGTAGTGCAGAAATGTTCGATAAGGATGGGCGCGCTCTTCTTCAATATAAGCAAGAAAATCGCGTCGCAACTGACCGGGCGCTGCCACGCCGATAACAGAGGAATAGGGGATGGATTGACCCGCGCCCAAAGGCAATACGCGAGTCAGCACGGCAGTCGCCAGCGCGTCTTTTACGTCACTGGCCGACAGCGGAGACTCAAAGCCGAAGAAAAAATCGCCCGCCACAATCGGCGAGCCGGCAACCTTCCCCACTACATGCGCGCCGGGAGTATCGAAATCGAAGAGCCGCACTTCGGCAATATCAACCGGCTGCGCCAGCGCCCGCAAAGTGATCTCCTGGCGCAAATAATTCGTGTTATCGCGCAACACCGCGCACCAATGCACAACCAATGAGTTATCTTGCGTGCTCAGGTCAGCGCAAAGCGATTGGCCTGCAAGCCGCTCCGCGTGTCGTGCTGCGGATGGGTTGGGCGCGATCTGTTCCTGCACCGGAGCAGCATTCATCCTTAGCTGCGAGGCCGTAATTACGCGCCCGTCGCGAAGCCGCAGGGAGAATGCCTCTCCAGGATGCAGTTTCGCCCGGCTGTTTCGATCCTCAATCTCCACAATCTTAATGCCGCCATTAATTACCTGGAAGCGGCCGATGAGACGCTCTCCACGAAGCTCATAGACGTTCGCTTTGTGCCCCTTATCTGCGCCGGCGGAGGCGGACAAGACCGTGGATAGAAGAAAGACAAAGACAGAATATTTCATTGCAGATTGCCAAACCTTCGATATTTGCATCGCCTTGAACACCATTCCAATGAGTGCCGGAGTAATTCTAATCAATATAGAGAAAGTTGCTCCGGTTAGCCAGTATGCGCTGAATAAATCTTTAATAATCCCGGCGTAATGGTCTTAATTGCTTCGACGGCAACTTTTCAGGCGCTGTATAATTCATGGGTATCTCTATAGGAAGAAACCTGTAAATTGGGGTGGATAAATGCCCGAGTCGATCGATTGGCCACTCAAGTCACAACAGCAGCGGCCACGCCGCCGCATCTTACTTTTCTTTATCGCCGTAGCGGCCGCAATCGTCTTTGGAAGCCGCACCGCGCTTTCCTACTGGGTTGATCTGCTATGGTTCCGATCGCTCGGCTACCAGGAAGTCTTCTGGAAGACATTGGGCCTGAAGTGGGGAATCTTCGCGGCCTTCGCAGCCGTTACATTCCTCGTTCTATATGGAACATTTGTCGCTTTCAAACGGGCACATGCGGACGATTTGCCAAGCGATCACACGATCTTCATCGCTGGAAATGCGGTGCATCTGCCGGTTGCCCCAGTTCTGCGCCTGCTCTCCATCGGCGTTTCGTTCGTGGTTGCGATTGCGACCGGCGCCGCGATGGAAGCGCAATGGCCCACTCTGGCGCTCTTCTGGTATGCGCCGCACGTCACGGGCTCTGTAACCGATCCCATATTTGGCAGGCCGCTCAACTTTTATCTCTTCACCCTGCCCGCTCTTGAGCTCATTGCGGGCTGGCTGCTTACGCTGGCCGTGATCACCTGCATCATCGCCGTCTTGTTCGTCCTCATCACAGGTGGTTCCCGCGCGCTCAGCGGAGGTTTCGGCAGCGGCTCCCCATTGCCCAAGCGCGGACTCTCCATTACGGTTGGCTTCCTGCTGCTCGTCGTTGCGCTGCGCGTATATATCAGCCGTTTTGAGTTGCTGTTTGAACACCATACCATCTTCGATGGGGTCACTTATACTGACGCGCACGTAACGCTCACCGGAATGCTCTTCGTCGCAGCGGCTCTCGTTCTGGGAGCCTTGATCGCCTTTGTCTGCGCCGTAATCAGGCCGCGCGGGCGCTTGCTCGTCGTCTCCATCATTCCAGCCGTAATTTGTTATGCGGCTGCCGGCGTGGTCGGCTGGTACGTCAGCAGCTTTATCGTAAAGCCGAACGAACTGGTGCGCGAGCAACCATATATCGTCCACAACATCGAGATGACCAGGCAGGCATACGGACTGGACCGCTTCGCGCAGCGCGAGTTTCCCGCGGAGACGACCGTAGGCGCGGCCGATCCGGCCAATAACCAGGCCACGCTCCAGGACATTCGTCTGTGGGACGTGCAAGCGCTCAAAGATACTCTGCGCCAGATACAGGAGATTCGCACCTACTACGATTTTCCCGGCATCGATATCGACCGCTACCAGATTGATGGCACCATGCGCGAGGTAATGCTCTCCACGCGCGAACTGAACGTGGACAAGCTTCCCGAGAGCAGCCAGAACTGGATCAACGACAAGCTGATCTATACCCACGGCTACGGCATCACCATGAATCCCGTCAACGGGTTCACTGCGGAAGGCTTGCCCACTCTGCTGCTCAGCAACATGCCCGTTCAAAGTACTGTGCGCGGCCTCAACGTAACCCGGCCGGAGATCTATTTCGGCGAGATGACCAATACCGACGTCTACGTGAAGACGCGGCAGCAGGAGTTCAACTATCCCGAAGGCCAAGGCAATAACCTCGCCTCGTATCAGGGCAACGGAGGCATCGTATTAGGCGGATTTCTGCGCCGCGCTCTGATTGCATTCGATCGCAGCGATTTGACCAAGCTGCCCTTCAGCGACGACGTGAATGCACAGAGCCGGTTGCTGATGCGGCGCAACGTGCGCGAACGCGTCGCGGCACTCGCTCCGTTTCTGACTTACGATGAGGACCCCTACATTGTGATCGGCGACGATGGCCGGCTCTCCTGGGTGATGGATGCGTTCACCTCGTCGGACAGCTATCCTTACTCAACGCACAACACCCTCGACAATCAGCCCGTCAACTACATGCGCAACAGCGTCAAGGTAGTGGTGGACGCCTACGATGGGACCACGACTTTCTATGTCTTTGACAGTGAGGACCCGATTCTGGCCGCCTATCGCGGCATCTTCCCCTCCCTGTTCAAGGATGCCTCGGCCATGCCTGCCTGGATGCACAAGCATGTCCGCTACCCGGAGTTATTGCTGAGTTTGCAAGCCGAAGTCTACGGCCTCTATCACATGACCAATCCTGAGGTCTTCTATAACCGCGAAGATCTATGGACGGTGGCCACGGAAACCGGCATGGCCAATGGCGGTGAACAGACCACGCAGCCCATGGCGCCGAATTTTGTGATGATGAAGCTGCCCGGAGAGACCGATCTCGAGTTTGTCGAGATACTTCCCTTCACTCCGGTCAACCGCAACAATCTGATCGGTTGGATTGCAGGGCGCAGCGACGGCGCGCACTACGGCACATCGGTGGTCTACGACTTTCCCAAAACAAAGCTGGTGGACGGGCCGCAGCAGATCGAAGCGCGCATCGATCAGAACGCGCAGCTCTCAGGGCAATTGACGCTGTGGAATCAACAGGGCTCTCATGTGCGCCGCGGCAGCCTGCTGGTGATTCCATGCGGCAAGGCGCTGCTCTACGCGGAGCCAATTTATCTGCAGGCTGAACGCAGCCCCATGCCGGAGTTGCGCCTGGTCGTGCTCGCGCTGCAAGACCGGCTAGCCTACGCGCCGACCTTCGAGGCGGCGCTGGCTTCCCTGTTTGGCTCCGAGTCCTCGTCTTTGAGTGCATCAGAGACGCCACGAACCGTAACTGAAACCGGGGTCGCGCCGCGACCCGCGCAGAATCTCGACTCGCTGATCTCACAGGCCGGCAAGGACTTTTCCGATTATCAGCGCCTCACGTCGGAAGGCAAGCTGGGCGAGGCTGGGCAGAAACTGGACGATCTGAAGCACACGCTCGATAAGTTGAGCACGCGCCCAAAGTAAGCACTCTATGCGCTCTGAGCGGTTTCAATCATGGCGAGGATATTCTCGAGCGGCGTGCCGGCCTGCACGTTGTGACAGGAACAGCAAATGAAGCCTTCCCGGCCGGCGCCCAAAGTCTCCAGGCAACGGCGAACTTCACTGCGAACGTCCTCCGGCGTGCCTCGCGGCAGCGCAAACTGATTGTCCACACCGCCATGAAAGATGACCCGATGGCCGAAGTCGCGCTTGAGCTCCTCCATTTCCATACCCGGACAGGCGTGCTGAATCGGGTTGAGAACGTCTACGCCGCAATCGAGAATCGGTCCCAGCAGGCGTCGCGCAGCTCCATCCGTATGGTAGAAAACCCGCAATCCATGAGCGTGAATCAACTCGCACCAGCGCTTGAGCCGCGGCTCTAAATACCGTTTCCAATGAATGGGCGACATCAACAGCGAAGTCTGCCCCGCTATATCGTCGCTAATGAAAACCAGGTCGAGCGACTTGCCTGCACGAGAGAAGAAGCGGCGCATCATCTCGGATTGGATTCGCTCCACGCGGTCGAGAATCGCTTCCACAAGCTCCGGAGCCTCAACCAAATCCATCAGCGACTGTTCCAACCCGCGCAACTGACAATAGATTTCAAATAAGGAAACCCACGGCCCGATGACAGCGAATTCCCGTGCTGCCAGCTGTGCCTGCGCCGTCGCGCCGTCATAATCGAAGCGTTCCACTTCAGGCCACCAGGGATAATCGTCCAGCGACTCAGGCGTATCGTAGCCGGCCAGAGGCGCGGCGCCGAACTCTGCGTAATGGGCCTCGCCAGCCTGAATATCCTTGAGCGGTACTCCCCACATGGTGCGGCTGCCGCCGTCTTCTGCTCCGGCGCCAGACTGCGATCCGGCGCGTTCCCCTTCTTTAGTCCGGTAATCCATGAATACCCAGACGATCTTGTCCAGACCGAGTACCCGGTACATCGCCAGGTCGTCCGCCACGCCGCAGTGCCGCCGCAAAAGTTCGCCTATCTCCGGTGCGTGCCATAGATCCACTGGCAGGCGGTCCACCGGCTGACGATTCAGTACGGCCAATATGCGTTCACGCGGAGTCATTACGTTCAATAATACCTTGACCTGCGTCTACTGGCTTTCCATTTCTTTGAGCGTTGTGCGGACAAGCGCTTAGTCGAAGAGTTCCGCATCGCGCAAAGCCGCGCCGGCGCGATCCTTGTCGGAGACGATGGCATTTTCCGCGTCAATCGGCCAGGGGATGGCCAGGTCAGGATCGTTCCACGCAATGGTTCGCTCGCCGGCGGAAGAGTAATAGTCCGTCACTTTGTAAGCGAAGCCCGCCACATCCGTAAGCACCAGGAATGCATGGCCGAAGCCCTGCGGAATCCATAGCATTTCACCATTCTCGCCACTCAGTTTTACAGCTACGTGCTTTCGAAATGTAGGCGAACTGCATCGCAAATCAACCGCAACGTCAAGCACAGCACCGTGCGTCACCCGCACCAGTTTTCCCTGTGGCTGAATGACTTGATAGTGAATGCCGCGCAACACGTTCTTCTTCGAGAGGGAATAATTATCCTGCGGCCACGACGAAGGCAATCCGGCCTCCGCCAACACGCGCTGATTGTAGGTCTCAGAGAATGCGCCGCGGCTGTCGCGGTAGATTGCCGGGGTCAGCACCAGAACTCCGGGCAGTTCTGTCTTCGTGATTTTCATAACTGCGTGGCCTTGGCCGCAAAGTTTTGCTCCCCCAGCAGGGCAAGCAAATATTGCCCATACCCACTCTTGCTGATCGGCTGCGCAAGCGACTCCAACTGCTCCGCGGTGATGAAGCCCTGGCGATAAGCAATCTCTTCCGGGCAGGCGATGCTCAGGCCCTGGCGTCGTTCGATGGTATGCACGAACAGCCCGGCCTCGAGCAGCGAATCGTGCGTGCCCGTATCCAGCCATGCCATGCCGCGGCTCATAATCTGCACATTCAGGTTTCCGGCTTCGAGGTAGCGCCGGTTCAGATCCGTAATCTCAAGTTCTCCGCGCGTCGATGGCTTGAGCGATGAAGCGATACTGACCACCTGATTGTCGTAGAAATAAAGTCCGGTAACCGCAAAGCGCGACTTGGGATTCTTCGGCTTCTCTTCAAGGCTGATGGCGCGACCTTCCGCGTCGAACTCCACCACTCCATAGCGCTGCGGGTCTTCAACCTGGTAAGCAAAGACCGTCGCGCCTTGCTTGAGTTCCGCCGCCGACTGAAGCTGGCCGGAAAATCCCTGCCCGTAAAAAATGTTGTCTCCCAAAATCAGTGCGCTGGTGTCGCCGCCGATAAAATCCCGGCCAATGAGAAATGCCTGCGCCAATCCGTCGGGGCTGGGCTGAATGGCATAACTGATATTGAGACCCCAACGGTGGCCGTCGCCTAGCAACTCGGCAAAGCGGCCCGTATCCTGCGGCGTGGAGATGATCAAAATATCGCGCAAGCCGGCCAGCATCAGCGTGCTCAGTGGGTAATAAATCATCGGCTTGTTATAGACCGGCAGCAGTTGCTTGGATACAACCTGGGTCACGGGATAGAGACGCGTTCCCGATCCTCCGGCAAGAATGATCCCTTTCATAGCGCAACCCGCTCCGTATAGTTTTCTTTGATCCATTCTAAATAGGCCCCGGTGCGCACGCTTTCCACCCATGAGAAGTGGTCCAGGTACCAGCGAACGGTCTTGCGCAAGCCGCTCTCAAACTTTTCAGCGGGCTGCCAGCCCAGTTCGCGCGAGAGCTTCGTCGCATCGATGGCATAGCGCCGGTCGTGTCCGGGCCGGTCTTTGACGTAGGTAATCAATTTTCTGCGTTCGCCGATTTCTGCATCGGGACGCATCTCATCCACGAGATCGCAGATCAGGTTGACCACGTCGATATTCGCGCGCCCGCTATTTCCGCCAACGTTATAAGTCTCCCCGATCCGCCCTTTCGCCAAAACAGTACGAATGGCCAAGCAATGATCTTCCACATAAAGCCAGTCGCGCACGTTCTTCCCATCGCCATAAACCGGCAGCGGCTTGCCCTCCAGTGCGTTGAGAATCATCAGCGGTATCAGCTTCTCGGGAAACTGAAACGGCCCGTAGTTGTTGGAGCAGTTTGTGGTGAGCACCGGCAGGCCCCAGGTGTGGCAATAGGCTCTTGCCAAATGATCCGAGGCAGCCTTCGAAGCCGCATAGGGGCTGTTAGGCGCGTAGGCCGTGATCTCGGAAAACGCCGGATCATCGGGGCCGAGCGAGCCATAAACCTCGTCCGTGGAGACGTGCAGAAATCGAAATGCTTTTCGATCGGCTTCGCTCATCTCCGACCAGTAGGCCCTGGCCTGGTCGAGTAGAACGAAGGTGCCCTGCACATTGGTGCGGATGAAGGCCCCCGGAGAAACAATGGAGCGGTCCACGTGGCTCTCGGCGGCAAAGTGAACGATGGCCCGAGGCTGATGCTCGCGCAGCAGGGCGCCCACCAGTTCCGCGTCGCAGATATCTCCGCGCCGCAGCAGGTAACGCGAGTCCCCTTCAAGTGCAGCAAGATTGGCGGGATTGCCCGCATAGGTCAGCAGGTCCAGATTAACGACCGGCGAACCAGTGGCCTCAATCCAGCTCAGAATAAAATTTGAGCCGATAAACCCGGCCCCGCCCGTGACTAGTATCGTATCGCGCGTAAACGCCTCCGAGAACCCAGTATAAGCCTCAAAATGTGCCACTTGCGATTCTATCTGGAATCTTCAGGCACAGTTATCCAGAAGCTGCCGCGCAAGGAAATTCAGCCAAAAGCCAAAATTTTCGATATATTAAAGATTCAGCTTAGTCCCGGACGCGGCCGGACCTGCTCAGGCAAGCATCCTCAAGGTGAACCAGAGCGATTTCCTCAGAACGAGTCGCTAGGGGATGTGTCTTTCGGACCAGGCGAAGCACCTGCATTGAACAAAGTTTCAACGAAAAGGGTTGCCATGAGCACATCGGATTGCCGTCTCCACACTCATAGGCCGCAGGGTCTTTATCACCCCAGCAATGAGCACGATGCCTGCGGCATGGGGCTGGTGGCCAGCATCAAGGGCGAAAAGAGCCACGAGATTATCCGCAAGGGCCTGGAGGTGCTGATCAACCTCACCCATCGCGGCGCCGCGGGCTGCGATCCGGAGACGGGCGATGGCGCCGGCATCCTGATCCAGATTCCTCACGAGTTTTTCGCGCAGGAGTGCGAGCAGTTGGGGATGGCGCTGCCCGAGCCAGGCGCTTATGGCGTGGCCATGTGTTTTCTGCCTGTGGAAAGGCACAATCGCCTGCAGTGCGAGGGAGTCTTTGAGCGCATTGTGCAGGAGGAGGGCCTGACCGTGCTCGGCTGGCGCGATACTCCGCTGAATGGCGACGCGGTAGGCCGGGAAGCGCGCGCATCGCAGCCTTATATTCAGCAGTTGTTCGTCAGCCGGCCGGAAGGGTCGGAGCACGCAGGGCTCGACGAGGATGCCTTCGAGCGCCTGCTCTACCGCGTCCGCCGCCGCACTGAGAACGAGATTGCCAATTCGGAGATCGAAGAGAAGGACACTTTCTACGTTCCTTCATTCTCCTGTCGCACCATCATTTATAAAGGCCTGATGCTGGCTCCGCAGATCGAAAGATTTTACTTCGAGCTGGCCAATCCGCTGGTTAAAAGCGCGCTCTGCCTGGTTCACCAGCGCTTCTCCACCAACACTTTTCCCAGTTGGAAGCTGGCTCACCCCTACCGCTACGTAGCGCACAACGGCGAAATCAATACTATCCGAGGCAACGTGAGCTGGATGACTGCGCGCCAGTCGATCCTGGAGAGTCCGCTATATGACGGCCAGATCGGCAAGCTGTTTCCGGTCATCGTGCCCGGCGGCAGCGATTCGGCATCACTCGATAACGCGGTGGAGTTCCTCTTCCATTCGGGCCGTTCCCTGCCTCACGTAATGGCCATGCTGATACCTGAAGCCTGGTCCGGCAATCCGGATATGGACGAGGAGAAGCGCGCCTTTTACGAGTATCACGCCTCGCTGATGGAGCCCTGGGACGGACCGGCGGCCATGGCGTTCACCGACGGCCGTATCATCGGCGCCACGCTGGACCGCAACGGCCTGCGCCCCGGCCGCTACATTGTTACAAAAGACGATATTGTTGTGCTCGCCTCCGAAGCCGGCGTTCTTGAAGTTCCAGCCGAAGATATCCGCAAGAAGGGCCGACTGCAACCGGGACGCATGTTCCTGGTCGATACTGTCCAGCAGCGCATCATCTCCGACGCCGAAATCAAGAAGCAGTTGTCTAGCCGTCAGCCTTACGGCGAATGGCTGCGCGAGCAGCAGGTCACGATGGATCAGTTGCCTGAGCCGTCGCGCGTCATCGCCACCAATCATGAGACCATCCTCCGCCGCCAGCGCGCTTACGGCTACAGCGAAGAAGATCTGAAGATTCTGCTCGCACCTATGGGCGCAAAGGGCGAGGAGCCGCTTGGCTCCATGGGCACCGACGTGCCTTTGGCCTGCCTCTCCGACCGTCCCCAGTCGCTCTTCAACTACTTCAAGCAGCTCTTTGCTCAGGTGACGAATCCACCCATCGATCCCATCCGCGAAGAGCTGGTGATGTCGCTCATCAGCTATATCGGCACCGAGCGCAACATTCTGGATGAAGCGCCGGAAAACTGCCACACCCTCAAGCTGCCTCATCCCATCCTGACCAACCGCGACCTGGAGAAGCTGCGCCGCGTCTCCTCAGGCGATCTGCTGGCCACCACGCTGCCGGCGCTCTTCCGCGCCGAAGACGGAGTAGCCGGCCTCAGGCACTCACTTGAAGACCTGAGCAACCGCGCCGCGCATGCCGTCAACTCCGGTTATACGCTGCTTATCATCTCCGACCGCGGCGTAGATTCGACCTACGCGCCCATCCCCAGCCTGCTGGCCATGGCCGCCGTACACAACCGCCTGGTGCGCGAAAAGACCCGCACCCAGGTGGCGCTCATTATCGAAAGCGGCGAGCCGCGCGAGGTGATGCACTTCGCCCTGCTGATCGGCTACGGCGCCAGCGCCATCAACCCATACCTGGCCATTGAAACCCTTCACGATCTCAAGCTGCACGGCCTGATTCCTGAAAACGTCAGCGCCGAATATGCCGAAAAGAACTTCATCAAGGCCATCAACAAAGGCCTGCTCAAGACCTTCTCGAAGATGGGCATCAGTACCCTGCAAAGTTATCGCGGCGCGCAGGTCTTTGAGGCCGTGGGTTTGAATGATGCGTTGATTCAGTCCTACTTCCCCGGCACCGCCTCGCGCATCGAGGGCGTGGGGCTTGACGTTCTAGCCCGTGAAGCGCAGCTCAAGCACGCCTACGCCTTCCAGCCGCTCACCGAATCGGAAACCGACCTGGTCGTCGGCGGCCAATATCAATACCGCGAGGGCGGCGAGTATCACCTGCTCAACCCGCTCACTATCAGCAAGGTGCAAGAGGCTGTGCGGCAGAACAATCCAACCACCTTCCAGGAATACACCGATCTGCTCGACGATCAGAACCGCACTCTTTGTACCCTTCGCGGCCTGCTCAAGCTGAAGTACTCTGACAAACCCATCCCGCTGGACAAAGTTGAGCCTGCCAAGGAAATCGTCAAGCGCTTCACCACCGGCGCAATGAGCTTCGGATCCATCAGTAAAGAGGCTCACGAGACCCTGGCCATCGCCATGAACCGCATTGGCGGAATGTCCAACACAGGCGAGGGCGGCGAGGACGAAGCCCGCTTCAAGCGCGACGAAAACGGCGACCTGCGACGCAGCGCCGTGAAGCAGGTGGCCAGCGGCCGCTTCGGCGTAACCGCCAATTACCTGGTCAACGCCGACGAACTCCAGATCAAGATGGCCCAGGGCGCAAAACCCGGCGAAGGCGGACAATTGCCCGGCCACAAAGTCGACGAGGTCATCGCGCGCATCCGCTACTCCATCCCCGGCGTCGGGCTCATCTCGCCGCCGCCGCACCACGATATTTATTCCATTGAAGATCTCGCGCAACTGATCTACGACCTGAAGAACGTGAATCCCAAGGCGCGCATCGCCGTCAAGCTGGTCTCTGAAGTCGGCGTAGGAACGGTAGCCGCAGGCGTCGCCAAGGCTCACGCAGACGTGGTGCTCATCTCCGGAGACAGCGGCGGCACCGGCGCTTCGCCGCTCAGTTCCATCAAACACGCCGGGCTGCCCTGGGAACTCGGCCTCGCGGAAACGCAGCAGGTTCTTCTGCTCAACGATCTGCGCAGCCGCATCCGCGTGCAGACCGACGGCAAGCTGCAGACCGGGCGCGACGTCGTGATCGCAGCTCTCCTGGGCGCGGAAGAGTTCGGCTTCGCCACCATGCCGCTGATCTCTCTGGGCTGCATCATGATGCGCAAATGCCACCTGAACACCTGTCCGGTGGGCATTGCTACTCAAGACCCAGTGCTGCGTGCGCGTTTTGAAGGCCAGCCTGAGCACGTTATTAACTTCTTCTTCTTTATCGCCGAACAGATGCGCCAGCACATGGCCAAACTCGGCTTCCGCACCGTGGATGAAATGGTGGGCCGCGTAGACAAGATCGATGCCGCCGTGGCCGATGTGCACTGGAAGGCCAAGGGAATCGATCTCTCCTCCATACTTTATTCGCCCGCGCTGCCTTCCCGCGTCGCTCGCCGCCGCATGCAGGCACAGGATCACGGACTCAATCAGGCGCTCGATCACCAGTTGATCGCCAAAGCCGCTCCGGCGCTCAAATCCAAAACGCCGGTAACCGCCAGCTTCGCCATCCGCAACGTGCATCGCACCGTGGGCGCAATGCTGGGCGGCGAGATCGCCCGCCGCTACGGTTCTGCCGGACTGCCTGAGGGCACCATCCACTTCAAATTCAATGGATCTGCCGGCCAGAGCTTCGGCGCTTTCGTCCCCTCCGGCGTTACGCTCGAGCTCGAGGGCGACGCCAACGACTATCTCGGCAAGGGCCTCTCCGGCGGCCGCATCATCGCCTATCCGCCCAAGACCTCCAGCTTCCTGCCCGAGGAGAGCATTCTGGTGGGCAACGTCGTTCTCTACGGTGCAACCGACGGCGAAGCATTCCTCAACGGCATCGCCGGCGAGCGTTTTGCCGTCCGCAACTCCGGCGCTACCGCAGTGGTCGAGGGCGTGGGCGACCACGGTTGCGAATATATGACCAAGGGCACAGTGGTTGTGCTGGGCATGACTGGCCGCAACTTCGCCGCCGGCATGAGCGGCGGCGTCGCCTACGTCTACGACGAGCAAGGCGACTTTGAAATCCGCCGCTGCAACAAAGCCAGCGTCGATCTCGAACCGCTGGTCTCCCAGGAAGACGTGGACCGCGTGCGCGGCCTGCTCGAACGCCATCGCGACCTGACCGGCAGCCCGCGCGCCGCCTGGATTCTGGAGCACTGGGCCGACGCGCAGCCAAGATTCATCAAGGTTTTCCCGCACGAGTACAAGCGAGTCCTGGGCATTGCGCGACCCGATCCGGTCTCCGGCGCGGTGCATGCTTCACAAACAAATTCGGCGCCAAACGTGGCGGCTACGGCAGAGGTGCGGCATGGGTAAGGCAACCGGATTTTTAGAGATTCAGCGTGAACAACCCTCCCGCCGCAAGGTAGAGGACCGCCTTGTGGACTGGTTTGAGATTTACAATCCCTTCCCCGAAGAAAAACAGCGCGAGCAGGGCGCTCGCTGCATGGATTGCGGCGTGCCCTTCTGCCATAGCGGATGCCCGGTCAATAACCTGATCCCTGACTGGAACGACCTGGTCTACAACGGCCGCTGGGAGAGCGCCATTCGCCGCCTCCACTCGACCAACAACTTCCCCGAGTTCACCGGGCGCATCTGCCCCGCCCCGTGCGAGGCCGCCTGCGTTCTGGGCATCAATCAGCCCGCCGTCTCCATCAAGCTCATCGAGCGCAGCATTGTGGAGCGCGCCTGGGACGAAGGCTGGATTCAACCCGAGCCGCCCGCGCAATCCACCGGAAAGAAAGTCGCAGTCGTCGGCAGCGGGCCTGCCGGATTAGCGGCCGCACAGCAGTTGCGCCGCGCCGGCCACTCGGTCACCGTCTACGAGAAGAACGACCGCATCGGCGGACTGCTGCGCTACGGCATCCCCAACTTCAAATTGGAAAAGCACGTCATCGATCGCCGCATCAAGCAGATGAAGGCCGAGGGCGTGAAGTTTTCGACCAATGCGCATGTGGGCGTAAATGTGCCGGTCGATACCCTGACCGAAAACTTTGACGCCATCCTACTGGCCGGCGGTTCCGAGAACCCACGCGACCTCAAAATTCCAGGCCGCGAACTCAAGGGCATCCACTTTGCCATGGAGTTCCTGCCCCAGCAGAATCGCCGCTGCGAAGGCGACCAGGTCGATCCCTCCATCGCCATCCTCGCAGAAGGCAAGCGCGTGGTCATCATCGGCGGCGGCGATACCGGCGCTGACTGCCTGGGCACCAGCCTTCGCCAGCGCCCTTTGAGCGTTCACCAGTTCGAGATCATGCCCAAGCCGCCCGGCCATCGCGCTTCTTCCACGCCCTGGCCGCTGTGGCCCTTGCAGTTACGCACGGAAAGCTCCCACGAAGAAGGCGGCATCCGCGACTGGAGCCTGAACACCCTGCGCTTTACCGGCGACGCCAACGGCAACGTAAAGCAGTTGCACCTGGTGCAAGTCGGCCCTCCCCCATCTTTCGAGCCCGTTCCCGGCTCTGAGTTCACCCTCGACGCCGATCTGGTCCTGCTGGCCATGGGCTTCCTGGGTCCGGTGCGCGGCGGCATGATCGAGCAGTTAGGCGTGGCCCTCGACAATCGCGGCAACGTCGCCACGCAGGCCGGCTATATGACCTCGGTCGACGGCATCTTTGCCGCCGGCGATATGCGCCGCGGCCAGTCGCTGGTGGTCTGGGCCATCTCCGAAGGCCGCAAAGCCGCCGAGGCCATTGACAGCTACCTGGCCGCAAAGGCAAAGCCCCTGGAACAACGCCATCACGCGCTGGCTTAAGCATCCTCTGAGTCTGTCAATGCGATTTGACTACCGGTTAGGGATTCAATCCCCGAAATGCAGCTCCAAAGTCTGAACACCGTCACAAAACTAGACTACCGGCAGATTCTTATTTCACTCGCAGCCGGGCCTCTCAGGCAGAACGGCGGAAATTCGCCTCTTGAGGTGCGGCGTTGGCCAGCTTAGTCGAATCATCATTCAGCGCAACAGCCTTGTTGTGCTGAATCTGGTCTTCAAGCAATATCATGGTCATGCCCACGGCCGCCTCGCTCTTCTCATTCTGATCTTCAAGCAGCAACAGGATCATGCCCACGGCCACCACGTAATACCCCAGCTTGGGCAGATTCCATACCTCGCTCACGATGTGGACCGCGGGCCATAATGCCGTCATCAACGGCGCCACCACAAACACCAGCGCCCACGCCATGAATCCTGCAACCGTAATGAAAGCACCGGCCGTAGCGCGCCTGTAAGCGCGCCAGAAATGGATGCAGCAGCCAAAGTAAACCGTAAACAGGAGGGCATTCAAAGCCAGGGCAGCTCCGTTGCCGGGCCGATTCTGGATGATCAGCAGGAAGATTGAGAGCGGACAATATTGAATCACATTGATCCAGCGCTGCGAAGGTTCGAAATTTCGCATCGCCGTGAGTGCAACTGCCAACGGCAGGAAACCAAAGAGTGACGCGGCCAGATTCAAGGCCCAGCTCTGCGCAGGTCCGGCGACTAGAAGAGGAATATAGAGTCCAATCGAGCCGAGCAGCGCCGCCAGCATCCACCGGCTTGAGTCCTCCTCACGGCTGGGAACCGAAGCCCACATAAACAGCGTTCCTCCCCACGCCAGCGAAACCAACCCCATAACCACTGCCAAGATTCCCCAAATGCCGGGTTCTTTCGTAAACAGGAATGCGGCAAAGTGCAGCGCGATCATCACCCAACCGGCCAGCCAAATCCTCGATATATGTGTAGGCCTGCGCCGTGATATAGATGCGAAGACGCCCGCCAACAGGGCTACAGCTGCCAGGTCAGGAAGCTCACTCCAATTCACTAGTCCCACCTCAACAATCTCGATGCAGAACAACGGGCAGGCCAAAACGCACCCATCATCACACAATAAAATTGTTGAAGACCCTGTCCTATGCTGTCTGTACTCTTTTGATCTACAGAAAGATGATAGCGTTGATTGGTTCTCTGCTTGTTCAGGGAACCTCATCGACAGATTAAACAGACTCTCGAAATTTTTTATAAGTTGTTGATTTATTTGGCTGCCCACCAGGGATTCGAACCCCAATATGCTGCTCCAGAGGCAGCTGTCCTACCATTGAACGAGTGGGCAACTCGCATGCACGTGCCTCTTGAAGGCCGTATTGACCTCCACACGGCAGGGCGCCGTGAACGAAAGCCAACTTCCTCATCATAAGGGGATTCCCCCGCATGGTCAATCCCGCATCGAAGCGGTCATCTCTCTGCACCCACACTTGATAGCCGCGGTGGCAGGCGCAGCCTACTTGTGCAAGGGTTAATCAATACTTTAGCTTTTGACTATACGTTCTGATTGTATTTGGGGAAAAATTGGCAATATGGGGCCTTTCTTGCTGAAATATTCTTCTCATGTAGAATCATTTCTGAGCATGGAGTTAGCCCTCAATCTCGCCTGGATGGTGCTGGCAGCGCTGATGCTCTGCCTGTGGCTGCGCTTTGCCCCGCGCACCGGCCCCGATCGGCGTATCGAGGACCGCCGGGCGCAATTCGTCGCCCTGGCCGTGCTGATTCTGATCCTTTTCCCGGTCATCTCGGTCACCGACGACTTGCAGGCCATCCAGAACCCGGCCGAAACCGACACCTGCCAGCGTCGGGACTACGTTGTTTGCAACGCGCACTCCATCTTCCCCGCGGTCGCCGCCCTTCCGCTACCGGTTTTCGCCGAGCTTTCCTTCGGCATTCTGCGTATTTCAGCACCCGGCCGCCTGACGGCCCCAGTCATCGACCATCCTGCCCTGGCCTCTATTCAGAACCGTCCACCGCCGGCAGCCTGATCGTTCTCGCCCGTTCTTCTTACATCTTTGGCCTCTTTCATTCTTGTGTTCGCCGTGCAGACCACGGCAAAGGCTGTGTATGAAGCAATTATTCCCTTTTCTATCTGCCTTGATGATTGCGATGCTACTTGCTTTTGCTCCGAATTTCGTTTCGGCGCAGCAAGCCCTCACCTGGGATCAGGTCAAGGATAAGTTCGAGGCTGCGAATCCGGTATTGAAGGCGGATGCGGCCAACGTGGAAGAGATGAGGGCCGAGGAGATAACGGCCTTTCTCCGTCCCAATCCACAGGTTGGTTTACTGACTGACGGCACGCAGATCGCACCGCACAACGGAGTCTGGACTCCCTTCAAGGGCACGTTCGAACAGCCCAGCATCAATTACCTGCACGAACGCGAACACAAGCGGGAGTTGCGCTTGCAGAGCGCCAAAGAAGGTACGCAGATTTCTCAGTCCCAGCATACTGATCTCGAACGCAATCTGATCTTCGGCCTGCGTTCCGCCTTTGTGCAAACTCTCCAGGCCAAGGCGGTGCTGCAACTGGCCAAAGCCGATCTCGAATACTGGGACAAGATTATCGAAATAAGCCGCGCTCGCTTCAATGCCGGCGATCTGGCCAAAATCGACCTGGCCCGTATCGAACTTCAGCGTGTGCAATACGAGTCTGAACTTGAGACTGCAATCGTCAATTTGCGTACCCAGAAAATTGCGCTCCTGCTGCTGCTCGACGACCGCACGCCGGTCGACCAGTTCGACGTGACCGGACCGTTCGATCTAGACCCGGATTTGCAGCCACTGAACGATTACCACCAGGTTGCGCTGGACAACCGGCCAGATCTGCGGGCAGCGATACAAACCATCGAACAATCGCAGACTAATCACAAGCTAGCCTGGGCCAATGGCTCGACTGATCCCACCTTCGGCACGTGGTACACCTACAACTCCTCGAACAATAACCCCAATGGAATTCAGACTCTCGGCCTTAGCGTCCAAATTCCACTTCGCATCTTCGATAAAAACCAGGGCGAAAAGAAGCGTACTCTGATCGACATCGACAAAAGCCAGGACGCTGCCGAGGCCGCCAAGGCGCAGGTCTTCAGCGACGTGGACGATGCCTACGAATTGGTGCGCAGCAATATTGCATTGATCAAGCCGTACAAGTCGCAGTACCTCGATCAATCGGTCTATGTGCGCGACACCGTAACGTATGCCTACCAGCACGGAGGCGCTTCGCTGATGGATTTTCTCAACGCGCAAAGCGACTACCGGGTTGTTCAACTCGCCTATCTGAATCTGATCGGCGCATACCTGACGGCCGTTGGCCAAATGAATCTTGCCGTAGGGCACGAGGTGTTCAATGACAACTAAATCTCTGCTGCTCTTCTCCTGCTGCCTCGCAGCCTCTGTTTCCATCACATCGTGCAAGAAGGACTCTAATCCGGCGGATGGCGCGCCGCCTCCCGCACAGGTGATCCAGGTGGCCGATATGAACCTGATCACCATCGACAACAATGACGTGGCCAAGTTCCCGCTGGTTCAGGCAGGCCAAATCAACTCCGCCTCAGAGTTGACCGCAACCGGTACGGTCTTTCCTGACATTGCCCGCGAGATTCCCGTCATCTCTCTGGCCAATGGCCGCGTGGTCGACATCAAGGCCCGCCTCGACGACAACGTGAAAAAAGGACAGTTGCTCCTGAAAGTGCAGAGCCCCGACATCACCAACGCCTACGATACTTACCTGAAAGCCGCCAACGACGAGCACATGGCCAACATGGCATTCACGCGCTCCGAAGACCTCTTCAAGCACGGCGCAATCTCCCAGGCCATGCTGGAGCAGGCCGAGGATACTGAGAAGGACACCAAAGCCGACCTCACCGCCGCCGAAGAGCAATTGCAAACGCTGGGCGTGGATAAGAACCACCCCAGCAGCGTCGTCAGCATATACGCTCCCATCTCCGGCGTCATCGTGGCGCAAAACGTAACCCAGTCCGCCGCCGCGGGCGTAAGCCTCTCCGGCTCGGCTACCGCATTCACCATCGCAGATCTCTCCACCGTCTGGATCATCTGCGACGTTTACGAAAACGATATTCCCAGGCTGCAACTCGGCCAGGATGCGCACATCAAGCTGAATTCGTATCCCGATCGACCCATCACCGGCCGCATCAGCGACATCGGTCCCATTCTCGATCCATCTCTTCGCACTGCCAAAGTGCGCATTGAGGTTCGCAATCCCGGCTTCCTCAAACTGGGCATGTTCGGCACGGCAACCTTCACCAGCAAAACGAAAGAAACGCACGCCGTGGTTCCGGCCGATGCCGTTCTTCACCTGCACGACCGCGACTGGGTTTATCTCCCGGCTGGCGGCAACCAGTTCAAGCGCACCGAAGTTCGCGCCGGCAAAATGCTCGACGGAAACCGGCAGGAGATTCTCTCCGGCATTCAACCCGGTCAGCAGGTGGTAACCAACGCGCTCCTGCTTGAAACCGCGGGGAACCAGTAAATGATTAGCGGACTCGTAGATTTCGCGCTCAAGAGCCGATGGCTGGTGCTCGGCGGGATGGTGCTGCTGACCGCATGGGGAATTGTTTCCTTTCGCAACCTGCCGGTCGAAGCCTACCCCGATGTAGCCAACAACTACGTGCAGATCATTACCCAGTGGCCGGGCCGCTCGGCAGAAGAAATCGAGCGCCAGGTCACCGTGCCGGTCGAGATCCAGATGGCCGGCATCCCCCATCTCACGCACTTGCGCTCTACCACGCTGGCCGGCTTGTCCAGCTTGATGTTGATCTTCGACGACGACTCCACCAGCGACGTGAACCGCGAACACGTGCTGGAGCGGCTCAGTATGGTGAGCCTCCCTGCCAATCTCGTTCCCCAGATGGGCACCGACTGGAGCCCCGTCGGCCAAATCTACTGGTACACGCTGGAAAGCACCAATCCCTCCTACGATGTGATGGAGAAGAAGTCTCTTGAAGACTGGTTCGTTGAAAAGTCATTCAAGGGAGTGACGGGTGTGGTGGATGTTGCCAGCTTCGGCGGACCCACCAAGGAGTACCAGATCAAGCTCGACCCCGAAAAGCTCGTCTCCTATGGGCTCAGCATCGGGCAGGTCGAACAGCAGATCGCCAACAACAACACCAACGGCGGCGGCAGCTTTATCGAGCAGGGATCGCAACAGATCAACGTGCAGTCGGTCGGCCTCTATACCAGTGTTCAGGATATCGAGAACACCGTCGTCAAAAACCAAAACGGCGCCGCCATCAAGATCAAGGACATCGCCACTGTCACTCAAGGTCCGAAGATTCGCCTGGGCCAGATCGGTAGAGCCACTCACCGGCCCGACGGCAAGATTATCGACAACCCCGATACCGTGGAAGGCATCGCCCTGTTGCAGAAAGGCGCCGATTCCGACCCGATCCTCGATGGCATCCACAAGGAAGTCGAAAAACTGAACAACAACATTCTGCCCAAGGGTGTGAAGATCGTGCCATTTCTCGACCGATCCGACCTGGTGCGCTACACCCTGGATACTGTCGAATACAATCTCACCGCGGGCATTCTTCTGGTCTCCATCATTCTTTTTCTTTTCCTCGGCAATATACGCGGCGCTATTATTGTTGCCCTCACCATTCCCTTTGCGCTCTTGTTCGCTTCCATCTGTCTCGACCTAAGCCATATTCCCGCCAACCTGCTCTCGCTGGGCGCGCTCGATTTCGGCATGGTGGTCGATGGCTCGGTGGTGATGATTGAAAACATCGTCCGCCACCTGTCGCAGCACGACGACACCCACACCCCGGCGCAAAAAATCCGCAACGCCGTCCATGAAGTACTGCGCCCGGTCTTCTTTGCCCGCGGCATTATCATCGCCTCTTACCTGCCCATCTTCACCTTGCAGGCCGTCGAGGGCCGTCTCTTCAAGCCCATGGCATGGACCGTTTGCTTCGCTTTGCTGGGCGCGCTGATCTTCGCCATTGTTGTGGCGCCTGTCATGGCCAGTCTCATCTTCAGCAAGGGCGCAAAGGAGTGGCATAACCCCGTCATGCTCTGGCTAACAGAGCACTATCGAGTCGCGGTTCGCTCGGCCATTGAGCATCGCCGCACAACCCTGGGAATCGCCGCCGCCCTATTCGCCATCGCCGTCTTTCTCACCTTCGGTGGACCTATCGGCTCGGAGTTTTTGCCCCACCTCGATGAAGGCTCCATCTGGGTTCGAGGCACGCTGCCTCCCAGTGAGGGACCCACAGCCAGCATCGATTTCACCAACAAAGCGCGTATTGTAATGGCCTCGTTCCCTGAGGTAACTCAGGTGGTCAGTCAGACAGGCCGACCCGACGACGGGACTGATACCACAGGCTTCTTCAACACCGAGTACTTTGTGGATTTGAAGCCCAAGAAGCAATGGCGGCCCCTCTTCCATCAGAACAAGGATGCCCTGATTGAGGCAATGGACAAAGAGCTGGAGAAGTTCCCTGGCGTTCTATGGAACTACTCCCAACCCATCTCCGACAACATGGAAGAAGCCGTCTCCGGCGTCAAGGGCGAGTTGGCCGTCAAGCTTTACGGCGATGACCTGCGCACCCTGGAAAAGAAGGCTGACGAGATTCAGTCCAACATGGCCTCGGTAAAGGGCATCGAGGATCTGGGCATCTTCCGCATCATCGGACAGCCTAACCTCAACTACACAGTTGATCGCGAAGCGGCATCTCGTTGGGGAATCAATGTAAGCGACATTCAGGACGCCGTGCAGACCGCCGTTGGAGCCAATACCCTCACCCAGGTGCAACAGGGAGAGGCCCGCTTCGACGTCACCTTGCGTTATCAGAAGCAGTACCGCGATACCCGCGAAGCAATTGAGAACGTGCGCCTGCTTGCACCCTCCGGCGAGCGCGTCTCCCTGGCGCAACTCACCAAAGTCTCCGCCGACGACGGCGCCGAGGAAATCTATCGTGAGGCAGGCCAGCGTTTCATCGCCATCAAGTACTCCGTGCGCGGGCGCGACCTGGGATCAACCGTTGAAGAAGCCATTAGCAAGGTAAATAAGAATGTGAAGTTGCCGGCCGGCTATCACCTCGAATGGGCCGGTGAGTACGAGAGTCAAAAGCGTGCCAACAAACGCATGGACATCGTCATTCCAGTCACCGTTCTTGTCATTTTTCTAATCCTGTACACCATGTTCCGCTCTTTCAAGTGGGCCATGCTCATCCTGGTCTCTGTCGTCATGGCCTCCGTGGGCGGCCCGCTTGCCTTGTTCATCACCCACACCAACTTCTCCGTTTCCTCGGCAGTTGGCTTCCTCGCGCTCTTCGGCGTCTCGGTGGAGATCGGTGTAATTATGCTTGAATACATCAACCAATTGCGCGCACGCCGCAGAGGCATGGAGGTTTCCACTCAGGAGCACATCGTTGAAGCCGCCGTCGAGGGCGCGGTCCTTCGTCTGCGCGCCATTATGATGACCATGCTGGTAGCCACTCTTGGCCTGCTGCCCGCCGCGCTCTCGCACGCCATCGGCTCCGATTCGCAGCGCCCCTTCGCAATCGTCATCGTCGGCGGCCTGCTGGCCAACCTCGTCATCGGCATCTTCCTGTTGCCCACCCTCTACGTCTGGATGGCCAGCGAAGATGACGTTTTGCCCGCAGTCGAAACTAGTGAGGAGTTTTAAAGATCGTGGTCCCGAATTTGCAGAAAATTAAGAGACCGCAAGCCATAATGAAAACAGATCGATTCATCGAAGCATGATCGCGGAGGTTTCATGCGTCGAACCGGTCGACCTCAAGCTGGCAGAATGCCGCACAATCCGCCTCAAAAGCGCCGTAACTCCTTTGCTGTCTAGAATCTGCAAATAACTTCTTTGGAAAGAATAATTTGCGAAAATAGGGGGGGGTGGGCAGGGATGACCGAGCACGCTGCTGAGTCAACGGGCCAACTCCTATGGTCCACTATTCCTCTCGAAGAACTTCCAGAGGCCGGAGCCCAAGAATTCGGTAGCTAGCAATCCACCCCGTCGCCGTAGCCAGAATTGCAGTCCCCACCAGCGCAATCAGCGTTGCGATCCACTCGATATGAAACCCCACTTCCAGTTTGTACAGCAAAACCCGCGTCAGCAAATTGGCAAAAACCACGCCCACTGAGCCGGCCAGCAACCCTAGCACGCTGAACTCCACGCTGAAGGTGCGCACAATCCGCATCCGTGTAGCTCCCAGAGTCTTCAGCACCACCGCCTCACGCATCCGCCGGAAACGCGTGCTGGCAATGCTCGAGGCCAGAATCGTCAACCCCGCGAAGATCGAAAACCCGGCCAGGAACCGCACCACTAACGTGATCTGATCCACCACGCTCTCAATCCGCTCCAGAACATCGGCCAAGTTGATCACCGTAATCGTTGGATAGGCCTGAAAGAACGCCCGCTCCATCCCCGCCACCTGCCTGGGATCGATATGCACCCCACCGTACCACGTCGCCGGCTGATCCTTGAGTTGCCCCGAGGGCAGCACAAACGAAACCCGCATGCCCAGGTGCTGCCCATCGGCCTGATAAATCGCGGCAACCTTCAGCGCCCGCACAGTTCCGCCAGTCTCCACTTCCACCGCAGAGCCCACGCCCAGGTGCAGCCGCTCGGACACGCCTTCGCTGATCGCCAACTCCGCCGCACTCGCATCCGTCCACCATTTGCCCTGCTTCACTTTGTCGCCGTCCGGCGGCGCATCAGCCCAGCTCAACTCGGCATTCTGCAGCATCCTGTGCGGATAATGCTGCCCCTTCAGTTGCTCCACAGGCTGGCCGTTCAAGGAGATAAACCGGCCCGTCACCACGGGCATAAGGTCCAGCGCCTGGCTTACTCCCGGCTGATGCTGAAAAAACTCTTTCACCCCGGCAATCTCATCGGTCGTCACATCCACCAGGAAGATATTGGGCAGCTTGGGCGAGGCAGTCTCCCGCAAATCGCGCAAAAGCGCCGCCTGCATCAGGTAAACCGCCAGAATCAGCATCACGCCCGTCCCCAGCGACGCCAGCACCGCCGCCGACTGATTCCCCGGCCGATAAAGATTGGCCAGCCCGTGGCGCACCGACGAAGGCAACCGCAACCTCACCCGATTGAGCAGAAAGCGCAGCGTTCGCAATGCAACCCACGCCAGCACCAATAGGACCACTAACGCAATCGCAAACAGCACAGCAAACCATGTGCCCACCTTCGCCGAGTCCGAAAGCGCCCAGGCAATTCCCCCCAGTGCCAGCACAACGACCACCGAGATCCCCAGTTGCAGCCGCCGCGCCCACCACCGCGCAAACCATCCGCCGATGCCCTCCGGCCCCGGCTCCACCAGCCTGCGCAGCACCAGCACCGGCCTGATGCCCCGCACGTCCAGCAACGGCGGCAAACAAAACAGCAATGTAGTCAGCAGCCCCGTTCCCAACCCCGCCGCAATCGACCTCCAGGGGAATTCGAGCGCCGCCTGAAACGGAAGCAGCTTGCCCAGCACCGTCGGCAGCGCAGCCATCACGCCCACTCCGGCGGCCACGCCCAGCACACCTCCGGCCAGCCCCAGCCCCAGAGTCTGCAATAAAAAAATGCGCAGCAAATCGCCCGATCCCGCGCCCAGAGCCTTCAAAATTGCCAGCATATCCATGCGCTGCTCCAGGTGCGCATGCATCGCCATCGCCACGCCAATCGCCCCCAGCACCATCGCCACCAGGCAAATCAAGCTCAAGATCGCAGTCGAATTATCCAGCCCCTGCGTCAGCGCCGGATTGCCCTCGCGAAAGTCCATCACCTGCGCGTCGGGCAGCGCCGCCTCCAGTTGCGTACGCACCACAGCAGCATCCGCCCCAGCCGTAACTCCCGCTGGCAGCTTCTCCGGCAGTTTCATCAGCAGCCGGTGAGTGGCCCTGCTGCCCGGCGCCAGTAGTCCTGTGCTCTCCAGAGCCGCCTGCGAGATCATCACCCGCGGCCCCAGCCCCGCACCGGCACTGATGCGGTCAGGCTCCTGCTTCAGCACCGCCGCAATCTTGAAATCTCTGCCGCCCAGCCGCAGAGTCTGCCCCACCTGCGCGTTCAGGCGAATGAGAAACTCCTCAGCCACCACCGCCGAGTCCCCTCCTGAGTCTCCGCTCAGCGCCTGCTTCAAGCTCACAGCCGGCTCCAACCTGGCCTCGCCGTAATAGGGATACTCGGCCGGATCCACGGCCTTGAGCGAGACCAGCACGGGCACAGGGTCCGAGGGCACGGAAGCCATGGAAATGGTCTCCGTCACCCAGGTCGAGCGAATTCCACCCGCTCCCAACTGCTCAATCGCGGCAATTTTCCCCTTTTCCTCCGCCGTGGGCTCGTGCAGGATGCGTGCGCTTAAATCCCCCGCCATCAATGATCTGGCTTCTAAACTTAAAGTCCTCCTGAAGCTTTCGCTGAAGCCCCGCACGCCCACCAGCGCCGCCACCCCCACCGCCACCGACAGCACCACAAAGCCGAATTTTCCCGGAGCGGACTTCAAATCCCGCCAGCCAATAGCCCCAGCCCGCTTCCAACTCAATGCCCGCTTAGCCATTCTGCCCCGACTCGATTCTTTGTTCAGCAAGCGCACCCGATCCCGGCCCCGGCCCCGAATACGGCAGGCTGTCCTCCACCACCAGCCCGTCCTTGAGCACGATCTTGCGATCCGCGCAGCTTGCCACTTCAGGGTCGTGCGTCACCAGCACCAGCGTGGTGCCAGCCTTGCGGTTGCGCTCCAGCAACAGGTTCAGAACCATCTGTCCGTTGGCCGAGTCCAGGTTGCCTGTAGGCTCATCGGCCATCACAATTGGCGGCTCAACCACAAAGGCCCGCGCCAGCGCCACCCGCTGCTGCTCCCCGCCGGAGAGCTGCACCGGGTAGTGATCCATGCGCTCCGCCAACCCCACCTCGCCCAGCAACCGCCGCGCCTGCTTCAGGCCGCTTCCCTCCATATTCAGTTCATACGGCAGCAAAACATTTTCCAGAGCCGTGAGCGTTGCGATCAGTTGGTACGACTGAAAAACAAACCCGATCTTGCGCCCTCGCACCGCGGCCAGCTCCGCCTCAGCTAGATTATGAATGGGCGTCTCGTCCAGCCATATCTCCCCCGAACTGGGCGTGTCGAGTCCCGCCAGCAGCCCCAGCAGCGTACTCTTCCCACTGCCGCTGGCGCCCACAATAGCCACAAACTGCCCCGCAGGAATGACCAGCGAAATCCCCTTCAGAATCTCCACGCACCGCGCGCCGTTTTGAATCCACTTCCTGGCATCCCGAACCTCAATCACTCGCCAGCCTCCGTCAGTTTCCTATTCCCTGTTCCCTCATCCCTGTTCCCTGTTTTCGTTACACTACTTTTGTGGACGTTCGCCGCACTCTCATCGTTTCAATCTGCCTGCTGATATTTGCAGGCCCACTCAAAGCCGCCGGCCGCCCCGTCCTGGTCTGCTACGGCGACAGCATCACCGCCGGCTATGGCCTCCAGGCCGGCCAATCCTATCCCGACGCTCTGCAAAGGGACCTGGACAGCCGCGGCTACCACTATAAGGTAAGCAATCAAGGCACCAGCGGAGCCACGACCAAGGACGCAGTCGCCGATCTGCGCGCCATCCTGCTCCTGCACCCTGAAGTCGTAATCGTAGAGTTCGGCGGCAACGACGGCCTACGCGGCCTTCCCCCCGACCAAACCCGCCGCAACCTCGACCAGGTGCTGACCGCGCTGGAAAACGCGCACATCAAAATCCTGCTAGCCGGCATCACCCTTCCGCCCAACTACGGCCAAGATTACATTCAGCAATTCGAGCAGATCTTCCGCGACCTGGTAGCCAAGCACCATCCAGCCTTTGTCCCCATGATCTACAAAGACCTGGTCCAAGTCCCCGGCGCCATCCAGCCCGACGGCATCCATCCCACCGCCAAAGGCTCCGAGATCATCGCGCGAACGCTGCTACCTGCGCTCTTGCCGCTGCTGCATAAAGACAAGTGATCAGTGGACAGTGAACAGTGGTCAGTAAAACTCTCGTGGCGCCCCGCTTCCCGTGGCCGCAAAAAACCGTAAATTCACAGGAAAAACTGACCACTGTTCACTGTCCACTGACCACTGTCCTCACCCCATCACCACCACCGGCTGAAACAGCGTCCCCGCCACACGTTTCGCAATCCCCACCAGATCCCGCTGCCCGGCAAACACCTTCACCAGCGACGCGCGAGAAAACTCCGGCAGATTAGCCTGTGCGCCATTCCTCAGCCGTCCCAGCGCCTGCTCATCTCCAGTCACAGACGGCATCTCCGACAACAGACTACGCGGATGAATGCACAACGCCTCCAAGGCCTCAGTGTTTCTAGACAGCGACTCCAGTTCCTCCAGCGAATGCGCCTCATCGATCGTAAACACGCCGGCCAGCGTTCGCCGCAGACGGCTCAGGTGCGCTCCGCAACCAAGATCCTGCCCTAATTCATGCGCCACTGACCGCACATACCCTCCGGCGCTTATGCTAATCGTGAAGCTTGCCTCATCGCCCTCCAGACCCGTGATCTCAAAGCCGGCAATGAGAACCTTGGCGGCCTTCAGTTCCACCGGCTTTCCCTCGCGTGCCAGCTTATACGCCGGCGTGCCTGCAATCTTCTTTGCGGAGTAAGCCGGCGGCATCTGCTCCATCTCGCCATGAAAACGGCCAGCCGCCGCGCGCACCTGTTCGAGCGTGAGCACCGGCTGAACCTCAGGCCCGGTCCGCTCGCCCTCAGCATCATAAGTATCCGTAGAAAATCCGAAGCGGATCGCCCCGTTATAGCTCTTCTCCGCGGAGGAGAAGTACTGCGCCAGCCGCGTAAACTTGCCCAGCAGCAGCGGCAGAACGCCGGTCGCCATGGGGTCCAGCGTACCTAAATGTCCAATAGAGCGCTCACCGGTAATCTTCCGCAGCCGCCCCACCACATCGTGGCTGGTCATGCCGCCCGGTTTGTCGACAACTAGAAGCCCGTTCACTCTAACAACTGTAGCCGACCGGCCCCGTCCCTCACAGTGCGCCTGATCCCGGCTGCCGTAACAGCGACAGAAACTCCAGCCGCGTCTCCTTCTGGCGGAAGCAGCCCACCATGGCCGAAGTGACCGTGGACGAATGCTGCTTTTCGATGCCCCTCATCATCATGCACAGGTGCCGAGCCTCCACCACCACGCCCACGCCCTGCGGCTCGATGACCTCCTGAATCGAATCGGCAATCTGCTGCGTCAGCCGCTCCTGCACCTGTAATCGCCGAGCAAACACCTCCACCAGGCGGGGAATCTTGCTCAACCCGATCACTTTTCCCTTGGGAATATAGGCCACATGCACCTTGCCGAAAAAGGGCAGCATATGGTGCTCACAGAGCGAGAACATTTCAATATCCTTCACAATCACCATCTCGTCGTACTCCACGTCGAAGAGCGCCCCACGCAGGATCTTGGTCGGATCCTCGCTGTAGCCCTTGGTCAAAAACGCCATGGACTTCGTCAACCGTTCCGGCGTGGCCCGCAGTCCCTCCCGATTGGGATCCTCGCCCAGCCGGTTCAGAATCTCACGATACATATCCTCAGTGCTGAACTCACTCAGCCTATCGTCCATCCCTTCCGCCCTGCGAACGGTCTTACTCACTGCAATCGGCTGCGCCATCATCCTTATCCTCTTGCCTCATAATATCGCGCATTTAATTCCTTTTCAGCAACTCGCCAACCATAACTCGAAGCTCTCGCACTGCATCCTCATCTGGAGTAGATGGACAGTTCACCAGTGTATCCAGCTCCTCGCATCGTTTACGAAATCTATCCATCTCCCTGTTGCGCTGCGAACATTCAACAAAGTCATTCCACTCCTGCGGATACAAGCACTTATTATCAAGAAAGCGTTCAATAAGAACGGCCATCTCCAGCGGTGTCAAGTTTCTCCCCAAAGTAAAGTCTCACTTTCACTCGCCCGAGTACTCAAAAAAGTTATTTTCGGTCTCTTCCACGCGCACCCGCACCAATTCCGCTGGCTCCAGCGATCCATCGAGTAATTCAAAAACCGTCCTGCATAGATTCTCCGTGGTAGGTACGCGATTCTTGAAATGCATATCCAGATTCAGGTTGGCGTGATCAAATCGTCCGATTACTTTTCCGCGCACCACCTCGTCCAGCACAGCCATATTCACCACCATCCCCGTCTCCTTGTCCACCGCGCCGCCCGCCAGCACCTCCACCACATAGTTGTGCCCGTGGCCGTGGGGATTATTGCACTTTCCATACGCCGCTCGATTCTCCTCATCCGAGAGCGCATCATGATGCAGCCGATGGCTGGCGCTGAGCATATACCGTCGGCCAAAGTAAGCTCTCACGCCTCACCTCTGTACTCGGCAAAAATCTCCGGCGTCTCATAGACGCGAATCCGGCTCAACCGCGCGCCACCCGCCATTCGCACTGGCGGCTCCAGCCGTTTCCACGCGGAAATCGCAATATTCTCCGTCGTCGGAATCAGCTTTCCATCCGCGAACTCCGCAACCTCCATGTTCAAGTGGCGATGGTCATAGGCAACCAGCACCTCCCGCTCGATCGCGTCCTTCAGCCACTTCAGATCGACCACAAAGCCGGTCACCGGATCGGGCTCTCCAGACACCGTAACCTCCAGCGTGTAATTGTGCCCGTGCCCGTTGCGATTCGAGCAGCGCCCGAAGACCTGCTCGTTCTGGGTCGCTGTCCAGCCGTCGTTCCAATAGTAGTGAGAAGCGGAAAAGGTGGCCCTGCGCGTCAGATAAATCATTTCCTCTCCTCACTTTAGAGATGACTGAACCCCTCTGAAAGCTTCATATTTAGAGCTTCTGGCTTTTCCTTTCCAGCGAATGCTTCGATAGAGAACCGCAAGACCAATCAGGAAGAGCTAAAAGCTAGAAGCTAAAAGCTGAAAAGCTGTTATTAACCCGCGTAGCTCCTACCTTTCCAGCTTACGCGCTTCAGAACGCGATGCTGAAACCAGCTCCGAATCAGCAGAACCACAAACAGCGGCAATCCCAGCGGTGCGAGTGCGCAATCCACAAATGGAAAGTTGGATTTGGCTACACGCGCATAAAACCTGAAGAGCGTCCGTACCCAAAGCAGCGCCAGCATCCATCCCGCACCCAGCCACTGAAGCGAATGAGCTGCAAATCGCGCGTTCCACAACCAGACCGCCAGCACCGGCAGCCCCGCCAGCAGCAGAATATCGAGCGTCCGCCGCACCGCCAGCGCCAGTGAATTATAAAACAGTAGCGCCAGATTCTTAGTCCAGCCCTCGATCATCGTCGCCGTCGAGCGGTACATGCGAGTACTCAGCGCATCTTCGGCGTAGCGGAAGCGCAGTCCCACCCTGCGCCGCTTGGCAAGAAAAGCCAGTTCCACGTCCTCCAGCACCTTATCGGCCACTGCGGCGTGCCCACCCAGTCGCCGATAAGCCTCCCGCTCCACCAGTAAAAACTGTCCGTTAGCCGCCGCAATTCGCTGGTTGGGATCAGAAACTTCAGCCGGCGGATAAGCCAACGCCAGCTCACAGAAAACCAGCGGCATCAACGACCGCTGCCAGAGGCCGCTCACCATCTGCCGCGGCGAATAGCTCAGCATCCCCACCTTATGTTTTGCCGCCTCATGCATCGCCCGGCGCAAATCTCCCGGCTCGTGAATCGTATCCGCATCGGTAAACAGCAGCCATCGCCCCCGCGCCCTCTTCACCGCCGTCCAAATGGCGTTCGCCTTCCCCGTCCAGCCCGGTTGCAATTCACCCGCCTCCATCACCGTAACCCCGGCAAATCCGCGCGCAATCTCGGCGGTCCGATCGGTCGAGTGATCGTCCACCACGATCAACTCCCAATCGCGTCCAAGCTCGAAGATCTCCTCCGACTGGCTCACCAGCGACCGCAGGCACGTACCCAGGCAATCCTCTTCGTTGCGCGCAGGAACAATGACCGTAAGCTCCAGCATCTGCTCCGGTTCCAACAGGGCAGGAACCGTCCCCAGCGGAGTTCCCTGCTGCTCAGATGCAGCAACCTGTTCGCCGGTCTCGCCAGAAAGTCCGAGAACCGTCTTATACCCGCCAGCCCCAGCCGCGCCGCTCGCCTCAGGCCTGTTCGTTCCCATCAAGCATCACCTTTCCGTCAGGGCCTTTCGCTCCGTATTATAGAGATGTGCACTTCCCCCGTTTATCCCCGCTGGCTTTTCTCCTGCTGCTGCCGCTCACACCCGGTTGCGACCGTGGCTCGCACCCTTATCTGATGAACAAGCCGGCCCCCGACTTCACCGTCGCCGACGGAAGCACATCCATTCATCTGGCCAACTACCGCGGCAAGATCGTAGTACTCAACTTCTGGGCCACATGGTGCGCACCCTGTATTGAGGAGATGCCTGGTTTAATCGATCTCCACCACGACCGGCCCGATCTGACCATCCTTGGCGTCAGCATCGACGAAGATCCCGACGCCTACAGCCGTTTCCTGGTCCGCCGCCACATCGACTTCCCCACGGTCCGCGATCCCAGCCAATCCGCCGCCAAGCTCTTCCACACCGATGGCTGGCCCGAAACCTATATCATCGACCGCCAGGGCACCATCCGCCGCAAGATCGTCGGCGACCCGGACTGGTCCAACCCCGAGATCCGCGCGTTCCTTAAGAGCCTGTAGTGCGTGGAATCACACTCCAGGCCACGCGCCTTGGTATCATTCCACTATGACCACGGTGGAAATTCTCTTGTCCTACTCCACGCCGCCCAGTGAGTCCGTGAGCTCGGCGCTGGCCAGCACGAAGGACGTTTACGGCATCCGCCGTCTCAGCTTCGACCACGCGGCTCGCACCCTGCGCGTGGAATACGACGCCACCCGGCTTAGCGCCGCCAGCGTCACCCATCTCATCCGCCTGACCGGTCTCGAGATTACAGATTCTCTGTCGCAGATTGCATAGGCGAATCGCTCCAGACCAACTCCCCAGCCCATAAACTGCTATTGCCGGGGTCCCCAGCGACAGGTCTTCGTCGCTGGGGCTTGATTGCGCCGCCCTTTAAACCCTGATAATCTGTCTATGGTTTCAATTTGAAACCGCCTCGTGCGCCCGTAGCTCAGCTGGATAGAGCGACTGACTACGAATCAGTAGGCCGGGAGTTCGAATCTCTCCGGGCGCACCATAGAACAAACAAATTTCCCCCTCATAATCAAGCATCTGAAACGATACCCGCAGGCGATCACGCTGGCGGGCTTTTCGTTTCCGAATTGCCGTTGTCCGTTGTGTTGTCAGTTTCCGCTTCGGCTTTCTTCTACCAATGCCTGGGCATCCTTAGAGCCAATCGGCCTTAGATGGACTTTCTGCCCAAGCCGGAATTCGCTCCATAAGTTATCTGCCTATATCAGACAACTGCGAACCTTCATCCTTTTCACCCTTGACGACAAACTGTCTCATCGATTACAGTAAGCTTTATTGTGGTGACGGAGTTCACCCTTAACCGCTGTCCATCCCAATAGGCCGGACAGATGATGACTCCTGACAGGGTGCCCTGTTGCGGAATCATGTCCCGGTCGAGTCCCTGATCTAAAATTTTGGAGTTCACTTTGATGACCAACACTTGGGCTCTGTCAGCGCTCTGGGTAGGCCTGGCGCTGGCTGCTACTCTGCTGGCGATCTGGTTCAAAATTTCAACGGCGCTTTCTGAAATTGTGGTGGGAACGGTGGCGCAGTTGGTCATCGGCGTCTTCCTTGCCAAGGAGGGCCTGGCCGGCAATACGCAATGGATCACCTTTCTGGCTGGAACCGGGGCGATCGTTCTAACTTTTCTAGCCGGCGCCGAACTCGATCCCGTAATCTTCAAAATCAAGTGGCGCGAAGCGTCGGTGATCGGTCTGGCGGGATTCTTCGGCCCATTTCTCGGCTGCACGGCGGTCGCGCACTACGTGCTGCATTGGGCGATCATGCCCAGTTGGCTTTGCGGGGTCGCACTTTCCACTACCTCCGTCGCCGTTGTGTATGCGGTGATGCTGGAACTTGGTTTCAACGTCACGGAGTACGGCAAAGCGATTCTCGCCGCCTGCTTCATTAACGACCTGGGGACCGTGATTGCGCTGGGATTGATCTTCTCGCCCTTCACCATCAAGACGCTGATTTTTGTAGTCGTCTCCATCTTGGTATTCGTCGCGCTTCCCTTTCTTACGCCGCGCTTCTTCAGGAAATATGGCGGGCGCGTCTCTGAACTCGAAGCCAAGTACCTCCTTTTTTTCCTCTTCGCCATGGGCGGGCTGGCCGTTTGGGCCGGAAGCGAAGCGGTACTGCCGGCATACATGATCGGCATGGTTCTGGCGGGAACAGTGGGAAAAGACCATTCGCTCATACGCCGCCTACGCACGCTCACCTTCGGTCTGCTCACGCCGTTCTACTTCATCCGCGCCGGATCGTTTGTCTCTGTACCGGCACTGATGGCCGCTCCCCTTACGCTGCTCATTCTTTTCGGAGCGAAGACACTGACCAAGGCCGTATCTGTGTATCCTGCGGTGAGGGCGCACAAATACGACGGCAAGGCGGGCGCCTACTACACGCTGATGATGTCAACCGGCCTTACCTTCGGCACTATTTCCGCACTCTTTGGCCTCAATCATCAGATCATCACGCAGGCGCAGTACTCTTATATCGTGGGCACGGTTATCGCCAGCGCCGTGATTCCAACCGTGATTGCGAACTCGTTCTTTTTACCCCGGCATCTTCTTCCCCACGCGCAAGCCGGCAAGAAAGCGGAACAGACAATTCAGCGGCCAGTACCCGCAGAAGAAGGTTAGGTGAAGATAATGGGAAGCTCGGTGTTTGTTGGAATTCAAAGGATACTGGTTGCATTTGACGCGTCTCCGCATGCGGAGCACGCGTTGGATATAGCCCTGTCGATGGCCGGGGATTTGAAAGCCAAGCTATTTGTAGTCGCCGTGATCCGCCCGCCCGAACCCGCTGAAAGTGCTGAGTTCAACGCTGTCCTCGAAGATGGACGTGAGCGCTTTGAAAAATGCTTTGCAGCGCTTCGCGAACGCGCCCGGCAAAAGGAGATCGAACTTGAGACTGACGTCGTGGTGGGCCACCCGGCGGAGCAGATCATTCACAAGGCTGAAGCCATCCAGGCAAGCATCATCGTGATGGGCAAGCGCAGCCATACCATTCTTCATCGCTGGATGCTGGGCTCGAATACGGAGCGCGTTCTCAAGTACGCTCACTGCCCGGTAATGATCACTCATTAATGGAGATTTTGTTCGTCAGGATGAGAGCGCCTGCAATGGTCATGCCAGAAGCGGAACCGGCAATGGAAAGGACGCGACGCCCTGGGGAGCTGAACGAGCCTCAGCAGCGGCGCCTGATCATTACCTGCAAGTACATCGATAGCTTGCTCCGCGACATCGAGAATGCTCTCCATTCAGCTGCGTCGCAATCTCCGTTCCCTCGTTATGTCGTAGACGTTACTCCCGCACAGGCGCGGGAGATCGAAGACCATATCCGCCGGCTTCGGGCTCAACTGCTGCGGACTTTGGACTGGCAGCAGATGAAACCCGAACCGCCAGAGGTTGAAGTCACACGATTGATCGCCACAGACCTGGCTTTTATTGATATTGCGATAGAAGAACTCAAGCCAAAGCATCTGCGCGGGTGCGGGGCGGTGCCGGCGGATGCGATCGATGAACTCAATACGACCATTCATGATCTAAGCTCAATCGTCAAAGATATGGAGAGTTTTGTCCGCTATATGCTGGGTACAGATAGCGCGTAGTCCCCGGATGAAGTTAGCGACGCACCTTAAATTAAAATGAAATCCTGGAGAGGGAGAAACAGGCTTGCAGAAATACTTGCTAATCGCATTCGGCGGCGCGCTCGGTTCCATCGCCAGGTACTGGGTGGGCTCAACGATTGCCGGCCGCATGGGTACAAAGTTTCCATACGGCACCTTCCTGATCAACATGACGGCCTGCGTGCTCATTGGCTTCTCGCTCACCCTTCTGGCCCGGCGAGCGGATATGAATCCTGCCTGGAGGTTCCTGATACCTGTCGGCTTTATCGGCGCTTACAGCACATTTTCAACTTATGAGTGGGAGACTCTTTCCACCATTCGCAGCGGCGCTTTCCTGCTTGCCGCCCTCTATGCCGTCAGCAGCCTTGTTTTTGGGCTTGCCGCCGTGTGGTGCGGTTCAATGATTGCCGAGATCCTCTGATAAGAACACAATATCAATGCGAGTTACATTTCTGAGGGAGAGAATATGCTGAGCGCCGGAAAAGCAGTGAAGGTATCCATCTATCTGAGCGAGGGAGCCACGCATCACGGGGTCCCGATTTATACCAGCATCCTCGACTTTCTCTTTTACCGTGGCGTCTCCGGCGCAACTGTCTTGAAAGGCGTGGCCGGGTTTGGCGCCGATCATCACATGCATTCCGCCAGCATTGTGGAGATATCAGATCAATTGCCGCTCAAAATTGAATTTATTGAATCCCGCGAAAAAGTGAATGAGCTTCTTGGCAAGCTGGAAGAGATGGCCGGAAGCGGGATGATCGAGATTCAGGAAACCACCGTGGCAAAGCCAGCCCAGGTCTCGAAGCAAAAGAAACCGGTTCCGCCCGAGCACCTGAAGATCGAGGGCAAGGCCAGAATGATGCGAATCTATATCGGCGAATCGGATCGCTGGAAAGATAAGCCTCTCTACACAGCGCTCGTCGAAGCCATGCGGGCCAACGATATTGCCGGGGTCACGGTCTATCGCGGCATCCTCGGCTATGGCGCGCACCGGCGCATTCACAAAGACAAAGCGCTGCACATTTCCCACGACAGCTCGATCATGCTCTCGGCCGTCGATACCGAGGAGAAGTTGAAATCCATTCTCCCGCTGGTGGAGCAGATGGTGGAAGAGGGATTGGTCGTGCTGTCAGACGTGGACATTATCAAGTACTCCTACCGCGCACAGGACGTTGATCTGGCCTAGGCGGGGCAGGATGGGGAAAAGTTCGGAAAGAATGGGAACTTCATTATGAAAGAACAGTTTCAAGCCCGCATGTTGCGTATCCACTTCGGTGAAGGCGACAAATGGCACGACAAGCCGTTGCATGAAGCGATCTTCGCCAAATGCATGGAGCTGGGGATGGCCGGCGCCACAGTGTTCCGGGGCATCGAGGGTTATGGATCAAGCACTCGAATTCGCCATTCCAGCCATTGGAAATTTTCAGCAGATGCGCCGATTATGCTCAGCATCGTCGATAAAGAGGAGCAGATTATCCGCTTGATTCCCCATCTCGATGCCATGGTCGAAGAAGGCTTGATTGTTTTATCCGATGTGGAGGTCATTCGGTATTCCAGGAATTCCGCATAGGTTCCTGAAAAGCCCGGGTGCGAATTCAAAGGCGAAGCAAATGACGGGCCACGCAATTCAGGAACAGGGCGATCCACGGTCACAACGCGAGCCAACCCGCGAATACCTGATTTGCGTGGAACGGGAAGAAGAATTGGGCCGTCTTCGGAGCCAGGCGAAGATTCGCAAGCCGATCCTGGTATTCGGACCCGAGGGTGTAGGCAAATCGCGTTTGCTGCGTACCTTTGTCGAGAGCCAGCCGCTTGCGCTCTACGTCGAGCGGATGCAATCCCCGCGCCAATTTCTTCTCGCTTTGCTTCATGCATTGCATGCCGCAGACGCGGGAATCGAAGTTCCCACTAAGATTGCCGCTCTATCGTCCTCTTCATTGAAGGGCATTGTGCACCGGGCTCTCGATACGCAGCCCTTTCTTCTGGTTCTTGATCATCTCGATGCTCCGTCCCGCGTTGTCACCGGTATGATCAAGGGCCTGCACTATTACGGACGCACGCCTGTCATCTTTGCATCCCGGTCGCCGCATATGGAAGATATCGGAGCGCTGCGACCCATGTGCGCGAACAAGTCGGAACGCCTGGAACTGAAGAACTGGCCGCACCAGATAGCACTGGAATTTGCGCACCTCGAGGCGGAGAGAAATCAACTCTCGGCCGCGAATCTGGAGGCGGCCTTGCAGTCATTCGTCGAGTGGAGCAATGGAAACCCCGGCGCGATAGTTCACTTGATAAAAATGGCGCAACTCCCACAATATAGAGCGGTTGGCCAGATCAAAGCTCACTTGCTCTATGTGGATTATCGTATGGGTCGTCGATAGCGAGATTAGATTTGCACACAATCTGAGGCATTCTTTTCCACCGTTGCGTATTCGTCACATATTCGCCTATCCTGATGCACTATGGCATTCGGCATCAGGGAGCTCCGGCTATTCGTAGTCGCCTGCAAGCACTGCCGGCGCGACGTACCCGCCGGAGTCAAGGAGTTCCCTCCCCTGTCCATCGTGGTCAAATGTCCGTTGTGCGGAGAGCGGTGCCGGTACCGGCCTTCAGAGGTATTTCTAGACCGGCCAAACCATCTTATGGCGAAACAAGCCAGGAGCAAGGCGCGCCCGTCGCCTTGAGGGTGCGATGCAAAACTATCTTGAAGTGTCGACGGGGAGACGGAAGTCGATTCCCGCGTCGTGATTCACCTTTGCCGTCGCGACCAGGTCCAGTTGGCTGGTTGGAATGACTCGATGATTTGTATCGTCCACGTAGAGTGTGGTCCGGGTGAGCAGGTAGTTGTGAATCCGCTCAGGAGGCCTTCCGTCTTTGAAGATGAGTGTAACCGCATCCTCGCTGCCTGTGGCCGAGGACGGATGGGGGAGGACTGAGTTGGGCTGCCAGGGCTCGAGAGGCGGCTGTTGGTAAGGCTCAAGTGGCGGCTGGGCATCATTTCCATCAGGACTGGCGTTCGCAGCGGCCTGCGCATCGTCGCTGTCTCCAGTATCACCGTACCCATTATCAGCGTATCCATAGGGATAGCCACCTATCAACCCTGGATAACCGTACGGAAATCCAGTTCCGTAAGCAGATCTATATGGCCTGCGATGGTGACTGTCCCCGTTATAGGGTGCGCGACCCCTGGAATTGCCGGCGCCGGCTCTCAGGGAGCCTTGGGCTACGCTGCCGGTAGAACGGGGTGTGCCTGCGGCGTATCGACCGGGTGCGGAAGCTCTGGAGCCTCCGTTAAACGCCGGTGCGGAGTGGCCCGAAAAGCCACCGTGAAATCCCGAAGAGGCGTGACCCGAAAAGCCGCCGTGCGATCCTCCAGACCGCTGGGCACAGATTGGGAGCGCAACCCCTACCACGATCAGCGCAACCGCAGCGAGACGCTTCATAAACACATCTTACGCCTGTTTTTTAAATTACGGCTTGCCTGGAACCACCGGCGCTGAAATCGAAATCAGCTGCTTGCGCAAACGATTGATTCAAAATTAGTTTATTAGGGCAGTGCAAACGCCACGTAAACCCCGCCCGTACCTCCCTTGCGATTCATCCATGAGCCCCCGGAGGCGATCACCACATATTCCCGCCCGTTCACTTCGTAGACGGCGGGAGTCGCATTGCCGGCAAAAGGCAGTTGAGCCTCCCAGAGAATTTTGCCGGTGGTCTTGTCGAATGCGCGAATCTTATGGTCGTAGTCTGTGGCGGCAATAAAGATCAGCCCTCCGGCCGTTACGATCGGTCCGCCATAGTTTTCGCTGCCGGTGTCAGGCATTCCTTTGGCGACCAGCTCCGGGTACTGCCCTAGCGGAACTCGCCAAAGATACTTCCCTGTCTTCAGGTCGATGGCATTCAGGGTGCCCCAGGGAGGCGCGGTGGCCGGGTACCCATCGGGATCAACGAATCTGCGGTAACCGGTCATCGTATATTGCCCGGCGCTTTGCGTCGCTGTTTTTTGTGCCGGAGGACGCAGAAAGCGCAACAGCGCCTGAGTCTGCTCGTCGGTGAGCGTTGTAAAGGCCGGCATACGTCCTCTGCCGGTGTGAATCAGATCGAGAATCTGCTTGTCAGAGTAGCGATTTCCAACTCCAAGCAAAGCCGGGAACGACGGTGGATTGCCTTCGAGCTTATCGCCGTGGCAAACAGAGCAATTGTCCTGGTAGACCGCCGCGCCCGCCTGGTCTCGGTTGTGGAGAGACTGCGCCGGCGCGGCATTCTTCATACCTTCAGCCGATTGCCCTTCATTTTCCTGAGCATTGCATGATGGAGAATCCTTCTCAGTCGCCAGATAATCGAGCAGGTCCTTCAATTCGCCGCCGACGATCGGCAAAGCGGGCATGCGTCCCTTGCCGCCGTGGATGGTTGCGGTAATCTGTTCCGGAGTGAGCCTCTGGGTGATTTTGAGCAGCGATGGAAACTCCGCCGATCCCTGGCGATGCTCACCGTGGCACATGCTGCACTGAGCCAGGTAGACCGTCTGCCCTGGGGAGCTTCCGCTGTCGTAGGCCAGCGCGCCTATCGAGGCGTAGTTGTTTGCGTTCACATAGAGAACGCCCGTCTCTGGATCAAAGGCCGGACCGCCCCACTCGGCGCCGCCTTCAAAGCTTGGATCGACGAGCGTGTCTTTGCCCACGCTGAGCGGGACGAATTGCCCATCGTGGCGAATCTCGCGCAGTCGCTTTACCGCCCAATCGTGCGCCTCCGGGGTGCGGTTGGTCAGGTCGTTCTCCGTGATGTTCTGCCGCGCAAAGGGCTCCGGCGCCAATGGATAAGGCTGGGTTGTAGAGGCGACTTCTCCCGGGGTTGTGCTGGGCAGCGCGGGCATGTTTTCAATGGGAAACAGCGGCGAGCCGGTTTCCCGATTAAAGACAAAAACAAACCCCTGCTTTGAAGTTTGCGCTACCGCGGGAATTTGTTTTCCATCGCGCAGCACCGAGACCAGAATCGGAGGCGCGGGCAGATCTCTATCCCACATATCGTGATGAACTGCCTGAAAGTGCCAGATCCGTTTGCCCGTCTCAGCATCCAGCGCCAACAAGGTATTGGCGAACAGATCGTCGCCGATTCTGGTGTTGCCATAAAAATCGGGCACCGCTGAGCCGGTGGGAGCATAGACAATGCCTCGTTCCGGATCAACCGCCATGCCCGCCCAGTTGTTGGCCGCGCCCTCAGTCTTCCATGCGTCCCTGGGCCAGGTATCGTTGCCGAACTCTCCGGGGTGAGGAATCGTGTGAAACGACCAGCGAAGCGCGCCCGTTCGCACGTCGTAGGCGCGAATATCGCCCGGAGGCGCAGGCAGAGTCTCAGGATTGCGGCCGCCAACAATCAGCAGATCCTTATAAATGGCTCCCGGACTGGTGAGAGCCCAGGACTGCAGCTCAGGGTCGCGTCCCAGATTCTCGCGCAGATCGATTCTTCCATTCTTTCCGAAGCTCGGAATCACCTTGCCGGTGGCTGGATCGAGGGCATAGACAAAATTCATCACGCCCACGAAGAGCCGCTTTTCCTGGCCGTCGCTCCAGTACGTAATCCCGCGATCAGGCTCGCTCCCATCGAGCTTGGAGTCGAAGGTCCACAGCAGCTTCCCTGTGGCTGCGTCCAGAGCTATCGCCTGCAGCTTGGGGGTAAGCGCGTAAAGAACGCCGTCCACAATGATCGGCGTGGTCTCAATTCCGCCCGGCTCGCCGGTATCGAACTTCCACGCCACCTGGAGCTTTGCCACGTTGGAGCGGTTGATCTGCTTCAGGCTGGAGTAATGTGTATTTTCCGGAGTGCCGCCAATGATGGGCCAGTTGGCGGAGGGTTTCTTCGACCCATCCTGGCCCGGACCAGTGATGCACAGAGCTAACGCGCAAATCAAAATGAGCGCGGCAAGCCACGCCTTATTGATCTTCTTCAGGGCTCGCATCCCGGCCTCCCGCTATTATGCGTACTTGACCCGGGATCCAAGTTCCCATCGGACCCCTAATGGTGAATTTTCTTAATGGACCCTTATGAAACTTTTGTGTCACATGCCAGAATGGACTAGAAGTCCTTTTAGAATCTGGCGGGGACGACGGGGCTCGAACCCGCGACCTCTGCCGTGACAGAGTCTAATTACTATTAGAATCATAGAGTTACGCTAGAATTTGCAGCACTCGAAGAAGCCGTAAGTCCTTTAGAGAGCATAGGGGCTTGGAAATTGTACCTTCGTTTGTACCTTTGTCTTCGTTTCTCACTTTGACCAACTCTCAATGGAAACTTGCAGGATAGAGCACCGGGAACCAGCGCTCCACAACTGCTATGGGGAAGCCCAGGCGTACTGGCGCCCTGGGTCCGGCAGAAACAAGCAAGCCCAGGTCGAGGAGCTGAGAAAGCACCATGCGCGCCATACGTTCCTTATAGCCGGTGACGGTCGGCGCTTGGCCGCGTTCGAACTCACCTGCCAGTAGCGCTTCACGCAGCAAGGGAAAGCTGCCCCTTGGTAGGCGTCCAGCGCGCACCTCGTCTTCGGTGTAAATCTCCATCCTGCGCAGCAGTTCTGCTGGCTCCAGAATCGAACGCATGTATTCGACCTGGTCTACGCAGGTGCTCAGAAAGAACTGACAAAACTCAACCAGTGCTTCAAGCGAGAGGTTTCCACGACCGTCAAGATCGTTGCGCCGCGGTCTATCTGCGGCCATGAGCAGAGCTTTATAACGACCAACATTGCGGGCCAGTCCACGCGCCACCGACCATAAGCTGCTGCCCACCCCCAGCCTTTTCAGCATGGCATGTGACATCAGCCGCACCACGCGGCCATTGCCATCGTAAAAAGGATGAATCCACACAAAGCGATGATGAGCGGCGGCCACGGCGATCACCTGGCGCATCTTGGAGAGATGAGAAGGCGCATACGCTTGCTCGAACCGTTCCATGAATCGAGGCACCGCGGCGGCTTCTGGTGGCAAATGCTGGCCGACGACCACCTCACCATCCCGAAGTTCGCCCGGCTGCACCCGGACGCGCTTCTTCGACTCCGGGTCTTCGACCCATAGCAGTTCGTCTGGCAGACGACGACAAAACTCTCGGTGCAGCCAAAGAACATACGACAGCGATGCGGGGAAAGCGGAATCGTCGCGGCCTTCGTCGATGGCCTGTTGAACCTCGATATGCGCAACCGCTTCAAGCTGCAATGCGCGCCTAGCTGGCTCAGCAGAATAATCTTTGCGGAGCGCCCGATCGATGTCGCGTGGATGTGTGTCGTGGCCCTCGATCAGATTCGAGTAGTAGCAGTTCATCGAGCGGACGAGGGTGCCGATGGACGCTGTAACAATGGGATTCGTCTGCCCAGCCAGTGAGCTGGCGCGAGTGACCAGATCGAACGCAGCATCCTCAAGCTGCCGCTGCCCTTCTTCGGGCGGCAGCATCGGTTCCATCCAGCTCGGGTTGGTGATGAGAGCATCCATTGCCGGTTTACATGCCGCTTTCAAGTATATATGATTAAAGACATTCTGCAACAGAAGGTGTAGTTATAATGCCGGATAGACTGCCGGTTCGGTTCCATGAACTAGATAGGAAGAACGACTTGCGCAAACCGATTTGTCCTTGCATATCATGCATGGTATGCGTAATATACAAGGATGATTCCTCGAGCTGTTGC
>Ga0224555_1000095_pt1 | contig 113294 bp, 97 predicted proteins | sample 714S23034metaG_FD_180687 | JGI IMG/M metagenome (GOLD analysis project Ga0224555, IMG submission 180687) | Peat soil microbial communities from Stordalen Mire, Sweden - 717 S2 30-34 | ecosystem: Environmental > Terrestrial > Soil > Wetlands > Peat | place: Sweden: Norrbotten County, Stordalen... | reverse complement strand
CCTCGGCCTTTTCGCAGCCGTAACCTGCCGCGGCCACTCTGCGGCCAGCACGATTATAGTGCTGCCCTCGCCAGCCGTTGCGGGCCATCTCCCGCGTGATCGTCGACCGCGATCGGCTCAGATAAACTGCGATCTGACCGGCTCGCTTGCCCTGAGCAAGGTTCATCTCTATCATCGCCCGCTCGCGTATATCAAGGTGACTGTACCGCTCTCCCATGGCAACCTTCCCCCTTTAAGGAATGTTGCACTTCGAGCTTGGATCTGCCGTGGGTGGATAGCTGTGTTTCTGTGGAGAAAGCGGTGATTTGGATGGAATCTGCCCATGGGATTATTGTGCGCTCTTGCGGGGTAATTATCTGCAAACGGGGCAGTAATTTCTTTTGCGGTGCGCGTGCAACGCCGTCGTCAGCTTTGGGAGCCGGGGCTGAGGCGGTCGATTAGTTTCTGGATTGATTGCGTGAGGACGGGGTCGTAGGCGGCGGCGAGAGCGCGGCGGGCGAGGGCGCAGGCTTCGGAGGGTTGCCGGCTCGCTTCGGCGATGAGCGCGCGGTTCCAGAGGATTCTGGCCATCAGGTTGCCGTGCAGCTCGGGGTTCGCTTGCCAAAGAGGATCGAGGATGCGTTCCGCCTCAGTGGCGTGCTTCTCCGCCTCCTGTATCCGGTCCGCTGAGAGATAGAAGTTGGCCAGGTTATTGAGCGTCATGGCAACGTCGGGCAGGTATGCGTCGGGGTTGGCCCTGGCGAGTTTGCGGTAGAGGTCGAGGGCCTCGTCGTAGGCCTTTTCGGCATCGTCCATGCGGTTGTTGACGCTGTAGAGGATGGCTAGGTTGTTGAGCGTCGTGGCAACGTCGGGCAGGTATGCGTCGGGGTTGGCATTGGCGAGCTTGCGGTAGAGGTCGAGGGCCTCGTCGTAGGCCTTTTCGGCATCGTCCATGCGGTTGTTGGCGCGGTAGAGGACGCCGAGGTTGTTGAGCGTCGTGGCGACGTTGGGCAGGTATGCGTCGGGGTTGGCCCTTGCGAGCTTGCGGCGGAGGTCGAGAGCCTCGTCGTAGGCCTTTTCGGCATCGTCCATGCGGTTGTTGGCGCTGTAGAGGATGGCTAGGTTGTTGAGCGTCATGGCAACGTCGGGCAGGTATGCGTCGGGGTTGGCCCTGGCGAGCTTGTGGTAGAGGTCGAGGGCCTCGTCGTAGATATTCACTGCTTCCTTCATGCGCTGGGTGTCTCTGTAGAGATTTGCGAGGTTATTCAGCGCATTAGCGACATAAGGCAGGTATTTGTCTGGATTGGCCTCGGCAAGTTTACGACGGATGGTGAGTACCTCTGCATAAACCTGTTCGGCTTCCTTCATGCGTTGGGTGTCGCTGTATAGATTTGCGATATTGTTCAGCGTGATGGCGACGTCGGGCATGAATGCATCTGAATTTGTCTCGGCCAATTTGCGGTAGATGGCAAGGGCCTCGTCGTAGGCCTGTTCGGCTTCCTTCATGCGCTGGGTGCCGAGGTACAGGATCCCGAGATTGTTCAGCGTGTAGGCGCGGTCAGAGGGATCTTTGTAAGTGAGGAGTAGGGCCTCGTAGGCACGGATGGCCTCAGCGTGATGGTTCAGTTTTGCGGCAAAGTGAGCATATTTGATGCCATATTCAGTGTCACTAGATTGCTCCCAGGACTCTCTATAGGCTGCAAGGGCTTCTGGAAATTCCTGGCGCAGTTCGTGAATTGTACCTAACTCGAAAAGTTCGCGTGGCAGTTCCTTCGCATTTTTTCTTCGGGCTTCGATTTGTTGGCACTTGAGTTGCAAGGCACCGTCGAAATCTCGAGCATCAAGAAGTTTGGACAATTCATCCTCTCTGGCTAGGGAGGAGCGTATTGTGAGCTCATTCTGGAGCTTTTGAAGTTCTATTATGAGTCGTCCGATTTCCTCATCTTTGGCTTTTAGTTCCATTTCAGGGATTCGCCCCTCTTTAATGGCTGCGTCATAATAGCCTTCTAGCACTCTGCGAGTTTCATCTTCTAGGTCTTCAAGCGTAGCGGGTTGATCTTTGGATTTGTTGGAAAATGAATGTTGCCAGAACGCTATGCCGAGCGTTGCGATAGTGCATGCAGTTGCGATTATCACCAAATTTGTTGGATTATACCAACGTTGCGCCACGAGCAAGTTTAGAGGTGCTTGATGGCCAGCAACCAAATTCACCAGCAGTCCTAGTAATGCCGCGAGGATAGACGCCAGCCCGGTTTGCAGGATAATGGCAATCGACTTGGTTGACGAGCGTGGCATTATTGCCTCCTGCTTTTTGCGGCCTGGAGTAGCCTCAAGGAAATCTCAATTGCTTCTTCTTGTTGCAGGATTTTCGCATCTTTCTCCCGGACTGCTCCCTCAGCGATTTCAGCCCTCTTCCTGACCCGAGCGATTTCATTCACTAAAATCCCTTGGATCGGATCATTGTTTCCGCCCAAGTTAACAAATTGCTCGAAGGGGACAATGAGGTCTTCGGGTTCGGAGGTTTCTTCATTTTCCTTGTTTTTGAATAAGCTTGATATTTCCGGGTGACCAGCGATCATGTTTAACAAAAGGCCCAAAACTGCCCCAATGACAAGGTCCAGTATGATCGGCCAAATGCCAGCTTGTGGAGAGTGATATTGCCAAATTGCCAAGAGGATCATCGATGTAAGGGCGGTAATTGCGGCAAGGACAAGTTTCCATAAGTGTCGCCGTGACGTCGATTTGGTGGAATTGCGTGGCATCGATGTGGGCGTGGCTGGTTGTTGCTCAGTGTAGCATTCGGGGCGATGGGTTCCCACCCTTTCCGCAGAAAAGACGAAACGCAGGTCCTTCGACTCCGGTCGCCGCGGCGACCTTCGCTCAGGATGACAGGGACACGGGGCTTTTGTGGGTGGGATATTTTATGCGCGGCTTTGCCGCGCTGGTTGATTTTTATAAATTGGCGGGTGTGGTTTTATGTACGGGCTGAAGCCCGTACCCTTCCTATTTTTATTGGACTTTCGCGGCACGACTGAAGCCGTGCTCTTTCAAAGCGACGAAAAGCAAACGCAGGTCCTTCGACTCCGCTGCGCTTCGCTCAGGATGACAAATTAATTAACGATCAGGATGACAAATCTATCAAGTTTTTCTGGGTGCGGGTGCGCTACGGCGTTTCGGTGATGGCGTCGGTGGCTTTGCTCATTTTTGCGGTGCGCTGGATTTTGTCCCAGTTGAAGGGTTTGCCGTCGATGGCGCGCTTGAGGGTCTTGAACAGGACGATGGAGAAGACCTGGCGGTAGGCGAAGCGCTGCAGCCAGATGTGGAAGAGCAGCCAGCCGTCGCCCTTGTTGGCGGGATGGCGGCGCTCGAGCGAGAAGGCTATCGAGGAGGTAATGAAGTCAATGAGCAGGAAGGTGAGGAAGTAGGCTACGAGCTTTTCAAAGCTGGCGGCGGAGGCGGCTTCGGGGTGATAGTGCAGGTCGACGAAGTAGTTGACCACGCCGGCCAGGAACATGAGGTCGATGAACGGCGAGACCAGAGGCAGAAGCATCTGGAAGATGAGGATGTTGGGCAGGGCGAAATAGCCCATGGCCTTGTTGCGGATGAAGGCCATGCGATGCTTCCAGACGGCCTGCAAAATTCCAAAAGACCAGCGGAAGCGTTGGAGCATCAGTCCCTGGACATTGATGGGAGCCTCAGTGAATGCGAGTGCGCGGTCTTCGTAATCGACGTGGAAGCGCTGTTCGAGGAGGTTCATGGTGAGGTCGGCGTCTTCGGCGACGGTGTTGAGCGGATAGCCGCCGGCAGCTTTGACGGGAGCGGTGCGCCAGGCGCCGATGGCTCCGGGCACCACGGTGACGACGTGGAAGAGGTCGAGGGCGCGGCGCTCGAAGTTCTGGCTGGTGATGTATTCAAGAGCCTGCCAACTGGTCCATAGGTTGACGCGGTTGCCGACTTTGGCGTTGCCGGCCATGGCGCCGATGCGAGGGTCCTCGAAGTGGGGAATGAGCTTGGAGATGGCGTCGGTGGCGATGACGGTGTCGGCATCGATGCCTACGTAGATATCCTCGGTGATGCGCTCGAGGGCAAAGTTGAGGGCGGAGGCCTTGCCGCCGTTGGGGTGGGTGAGAACCTGGACGCGGCCGGCAGCGATTTCGGCGGCATAAGCTTCGCGGGCTACGTCGAAGGTGCGGTCGAGGGAGCCGTCGTCGATGACGATGATGTGGAGATTTTTGTAATCGGAGTTGAGCACCGAGCGGATGGTGCGGACGATGACGGTTTCCTCGTTGTAAGCGGGGATGAGGACGGCGACGCGGGGATTGTAGCCGGGCGAGGCCTTGCGATGGGGCTTGCGCAGGCGGTCAATGACGGCGAAGATACCGACGATGAGCAGGCGCGCGCTCATGAGAATGTCGCCCACGAAAAAGACCATCACGATGAACTTGGCGATCAAGGCAAGGCTGGAGAAGGCGATGGAGTCAGGCAGGGCGCGCAGGTATTGGAAGAAGGTGACCCTGGGCATAACCTGAGCGGTGGTTTTGCCCAGGAGTTCAGAGACCGGGACGATGGAATATCCGTGAGCGCGGAGTGTGTCAATGAGGACGGGCAGCGCGGCGACGGTGGCTGAGCGGTCGCCGCCGCCGTCGTGGAGCAGGATGATGGAGCCGCGAAACTGCGGCTTGATCTTCATGGTATCCAACTGGGTAAGGATGGTCTGCGTGATCTCGGCGGGAGTCTTGCGGGGGTTCTCGTTCCAGTCGTTGGTGTCCATCTTGCTTCCGACGATGGTGTATCCGGCCTGCTGGATGCGCACGACGGGCGCGGCCTGGTCGTCGGTGTCGGGCTCCTCGTCGATGTCGTAGGGCGGGCGGAAGTAAAGGGGCTGGATGCCGAGCTTGCTGATGAAGAGGCGCTCGGTGAGCTTGAGTTCAAGGTCCAGTTGCCGGTTTGAGATTTCGCTGATGTCGGGATGGGTATAAGTGTGATTGCCGATCTCGTGGCCTTCGCGAACCACGCGCTTCATGAGGCCGACATTTTCCTGGGCTTCCGCGCCGATGAGCATGAAGACCCCTTTGGCGTTCTTTTGCTTGAGGATGTCAAGAATCTTCGGGGTCCACTTGGGGTCGGGTCCATCGTCGAAGGAGAGCGCCACTTCGCTGGGGTGGTAGCCGTACTGCTCGATGGTGTAGGTGCGTGGATAGGCATCCATGTGCTCATCGATGATGAGCTTCTTGCGTGGGTCGGTCTCGTCGGTATCGACTTGTACTGTTCGCTTGCCGGGCTGGGGCAGTCCGATGACCCTCAGAATGTCCCCTTCGCCTTCGGTGTCCACGTCGTGGCCGGGCTGGACGGAGGATAAAGCCTGCAGCGAGTCAGGGTTGCTGGGCTTGTCCCAGATGCTCCACAGCGAGCCGTCTTCCTCGCCCAGACGGTAGAGGGCGAAGGTTTGCAGGCCGAGCTGGCGCGCGGCGCGCATTTCGTTAAGGACGGTGACGCCATCGAGGAACCACACAACGTGGCGCTGGTTCAGGTCTTCGTCAATGTAGTCAAAGTGGGGATTGAGAGAGTCGTAATCGAGATCAAGGTCGGCGTCGGCGTCGGAGGCGCGCTGCCACGCTTCGGAGACCGCGAAGTCTTCCGTGTTCACCACCCCGGGCTTGGGATGTTTGCGATTTTTGGGATCGGGGATCGATAAGGTCCAGTCGTAGCCGTAATTGGCGATGGCGCAGATGAGCTTTTCCTTGGGAACAATTTTGAGAGCGCGGCGCAGGTTGCCGACAAACCAATCCTGGCTGGCAATAGGCCCGGGATCGCTGGTGGTCTGGTGCTGGTCGTAGTTCATCAGGATCAGACCGTCGGAGTTGGCGGCAATCTGGCTAAGGCCGGCGTCCGGGGTGGAGACGGTGGTGTTGACGTAGAGGCGGAGGTTGCGCGTGTGTAAGTCGGCGTAGAGCTCCTGGATAAAACTCATGTAGGCCGGGGCCGCGTCTTGGGGAAGGCTTTCCAGGTCCAGCGACAGGCCGCGATAGAGTGGATATGCCGTCAAAAAGCGAAGAATCTGCTGGCGCAGAGCGGCGCGCTTAACGGGGTCCTTCAGAACGTCGCCGTAGCTCGATTCCCAGCTCTGGGTGTTGGGGTTGAAGTTGTTCAGGTGGGGAAATATCTCGGTGTCTTCTTTTGCCGCCTGGATGACGCGTTTGATTCTGTCGCCGTCGTCGGGGTCGTGGACGGTTGCGCCGTCAACGACGGGATACTCGCGATGGCTGTCGTTGTGAATGGAGAGCAGCGTTGCCTGGTGCGCATCGACGTGCAGCCACTCGGGAAAGAGCAAGTCGATCTGGTGTACGTGCTCCTTGAAGGAGGAATAGCTGGCCTCGTCATAGGGCACGTAATAGGCGGCGCGCAATCCTTCACCGGTGTTGAAGGGGATATCGGAGGGCTTGCGGCCTGTTTTGCGGCGGGCGGGCCGGGCTTTGGCGCCGTGCAACAGAGGAGTACGGTCGTTGAGAGCCTTGTAGTTGTGCTTGGGCGTGGGCAGCAGCAGCTCGGGCAGATGCTGATTGCGCAGGACATTGAAGATGAAAGCGGCCATGACCAGCGTGACCAGAACGGCGGTCACATCGAGAATGCGGCGCAGGCGCTTCCAGCGCTTGCGGTGAGGGTCGAAAAAGATCTGTTTATTCGGCATGGACGATCTAATTCATTCTACTTGGGCGAAGCCACCAAAACGGTCTACGCTATACAGTACGAATCGTATGGAAGCCGCCGCTGAGAGTCAATTGTCCAATCTGATAGCCAAAGCCCGCGTACTGTTGCGCGCGGCGCTGCCTGCGGCGCCGGCTCTGGCCGCAGGGGTGCTGTTGCGCCTGTGGATGCTTAAAGAGTTTCCGCAGGTTGAGGGGGATTCGCTGCTCTATGGGAATTTGGCGAAGAACCTTCTGCTTCATGGGCGGTATGCGATTACCGACGGGAGCGGCGCGCTGCACGAGACGCTGATCCGGCTGCCCGGGTATCCGCTATTTCTGGCCGCTTGTTTCCGGCTGTTTGGAGTGGATAACTACACCGCAGTGGCCTATGTGCAGATTGGGCTGGAGTTGCTGGGCTGCCTGCTACTGGCGGGGTTTGTGCGGCGGATTGCGCCGCCGGAGATAAGGAATGGATCGGCACTGGCTACGCTATGGCTGGCGGCATTATGCCCGTTTACGGCTTCGTATGCGATTGCTCCGCTCACAGAGGCTGCGACGATTTTTGCGATTTCGCTGGCATTGTGGGCTGTGGGGAGATTCCACGAGCGGCCGGAGTGGGGAAGCGCGCTCTGGTTTACGTTTGCTATAGTCTTTGCGGCGATGCTCAGGCCGGATGGAGTGCTGGTGGGGATTGCGCTGTCGCCGGTGATGGTGGTGGGGTTGCGGCGGAAAAAGCTTACCTCAGGGGATAAAGGGATGGGTTTAAACCCATCCCTACCAGCCCACAACGATTCGGCTGAGTTTAATGTCGGGGTTAAAACCCCGACCTACCGCTCGGATGAGTTTTTTGCCGCGGACATGGTCTCCGAGACCTCAAGCGGAAAAATCAGTTCGGCGGCCAATGAGAGATTCAAATTGTTGCGGATGGCGGCGGTTTGCATTTTGCTGGCGATGATTCCGTTTGCGGCGTGGACGGCGAGGAACTGGCGGGTCTTCCATATTGTAGAACCGCTGGCGCCGCGCTATGCCAACGACCCTGGCGAGGCAGGCGATCCAGGCTGGCAACGATGGGTGAAGACCTGGTGCCTGGATTTTATTTCTACCTACGACATTTATTGGAATGTGCCGGACGGTCCCTTCGATTTGAGCAAGCTGCCCAGCCGGGCGTTCGACTCGCCGGCGCAATATGCTCAGACCGCCGCGCTTGTTGCCGAGTACAACAACAACGGGCAAGACTTTACTGCGGGGATGGATGAGCGGTTTGCGCGGCTGGCCGAGGAGCGGATTGAAGCACATCCGCTGCGCTATTATGTGTGGCTGCCGCTGGGGCGGGTTGCGGATATGTGGCTGCGGCCCCGGGTGGAAAATCTGCCAATCGATAATGACTGGTGGGTCTACGCGCATCATAACGATGAGACGATCTTCAGTTGGGCTTACGCGGGGCTGAACGCTTTGTATTTGCTGCTGGCGTTGGCGGGGCTTTGCCTGCGGCCAAAGTTCTGGCCGTGGATGGTGGCGTTTATGGTGTTGCGGAGCGGGTTGTTGATGACGATCGAAGCGCCGGAGACGCGGTATACGCTGGAGTGCTTTCCCATGCTGTTTGTGTTGGCGGGAATCGGCGGCTACCGCGTGATTAACTGGGTCTTGCTGTCGGTTTTAAAGGTGAAGGCGTCGCTGGGCAAGGACTGATTGACCTTGATGTTGGAGTAAAGGCAGGTGCGGGACTGGCCCTGACCCTCGTCATAGACCTGCTTCAGGCTGACGCCCCGCGCGGTATCCATCCAAACCGTGACTTTAGGAAGGTTCTTGCGCACTGCCGGGTCTTTAGGAGTCATTTCCAGTTGCGCGGTGCTTATGCCGTCTATCATCGCCGGGCCAATGTACTTGATCTCCCATTTCTCCTCAAGCTCTTTGCCGCTGGCGCCAAAGCCGAGCATGAACCAGCTTTGGTATTGTCCGAGCTTGGTGAGCGTGGTGACCTGGTCGATGAGCTTTTGATAGAGATGGACTACCCCGTCTTTCAGGACCATGACCTTGGGCACAGGCTTGCCGTTTTCCTCGCGGATGTGCGCCCCCATCTGGAAGGCTTTGCCGTTGCGCTTGTAGTAGACGGTGCCCTGTTGCACGTCTTTGTCAGGGACCGGATCGGTCTGCTCGGTGATGAACTCGAAGTCGGCGGAGGTGGAGCGGAAGTTGGCGGCAGCGGCGTCGAGTTGGCTCAGGACTTCTTTGAGATCCTTCTGCGCGGCGAAGGCGGCGGGGGCAGGCAAGAGGAAAAGCGCGATCGATGCGGCAAAGGCAAGTTTGATTCCAGGATGCATGAGTTTCCTTATCTTGTTGGACGCAGAATTGCGCCGGATGAAGCAAAGAAGATGAGTGATCGGCAAAATGAGTTACCGATGCGCCCAAACCTTCCATACGGGATTTCCTTCGGCGTCGGCGGCGGTTTCCCAATGCACGATAAAGACGTCGTCGCCGGTGACCGGTTCGATGGCCTTACGCAGAGCCTTCTTCACCACCTTGTTCGGGGCGGTGGTGCGCAGGTCAAGGTTCACATCGGAGGCCTGGACGGTGAGGATCACTCCGTGGCCGTCGTTACCGGTGACCTGGATAGGATGCATCGGGCCGCCGATGGTGGAGGGTTTGTCGCCGTAACTCCAACCGGGGATTTGCGGCGTCAGGAAGATGAAGAGCAGGATCACTGTGACCAGGATGTCGAAGTGCAAGCCGCCGCGCGGGTAGGTCCAGTAGAAATAACTTTTCAGAATCTGCCGGATGGTGCGGCGGGACTGCGAAGAATCGGATTTGGCGGTGGTGAGGGGTTCCATTAAGACTCCTTGGTGATTTTTTCCAGGCCGCCCATGTAGGGGCGCAGCGGCGCTGGAATGACGACGGAGCCGTCGGATTGCTGGTAGTTCTCAAGGATGGCCAGCCAGGTGCGGCCTACGGCGAGACCGCTGCCGTTGATGGTGTGGACAAACTCGGGCTTGGCCTTGGATTTTGTCCGGTAGCGGATGTTGGCCCGCCGGGCCTGGAAGGCTTCGAAGTTGGAGCAGGAGGAGATTTCGCGGTAAAGCTGCTGGCCGGGAAGCCAGACTTCAAGGTCGTAGGTCTTGGCCGAGGAGAAGCCGGTATCGGCGGTGCAGAGCAGGACGCGGCGGTACGGAAGTTTGAGAGCTTCGAGGATTTCTTCTGCGTCGCGGGTGAGGCGCTCGTGTTCGGCGTCGGATTCTTCTGGGCGTGTGAACTTGACCAGCTCGACCTTCTGGAACTGGTGCTGGCGGATGATGCCGCGGGTATCCTTGCCTGCCGCTCCGGCTTCCGCGCGGAAGCAGGGAGTATAGGCGGTGAAGCGGATGGGCAGGCGTGATTCGTCGAGGATTTCGTCGCGATAGAGATTGGTGACGGGGACCTCGGCAGTCGGAATTAACCAGTGATCGTTGTCCAAAAATTTGCCGTGCGCAGCACCTTCGGCGTCGGCGTCGGAACAGCGGAAGAGGTCTTCAGCGAACTTGGGCAACTGGCCGGTGCCGAAGAGGGACTTCGAGTTGACCATGAAGGGCGGGAGGACTTCGGTATAGCCGTGTTTGGTGGTGTGCAGGTCGAGCATGAAGCTGATGAGGGCGCGTTCAAGGCGTGCGCCTGCGCCCATGTAAACGGCGAAGCGCGCGCCGGAGAGCTTAGCGGCGCGTTCCAGGTCGAGGATGCCGAGGGATTCGCCGAGTTCCCAGTGGGGTTTGGGCTCGAAATCTAAGGTGGGCTTTTCGCCCCAGGTTTTTACGGTGACGTTGTCGGCTTCTGATTTGCCGATGGGGACTTCGTCGCGGGTTAGGTTGGGAATGCTGGACAGAACCGTCCGCATCTTCTCGTTGTAAGTCTCGGGAGCGTCTTTCGCGGCTTCAAGAGTTTCCTTGATCTTGCGGATTTGCTCCATCAGGGCCGATGCGTCCTGCTTGGTTTTCTTGAGTTCGCCCACCTGCTGGCTTAGCTGATTGAGCTGAGCTTTACCTTGCTCCGCGATGGTGATGGCGGCGCGGCGGCTCTCGTCGAGGGCGCGGAAATCTCCCAGGAGCGCGGCGGGGTCGGCTCCGCGGGCGCGTAGTTTTTCTTCTACCAATTCAAGGTTGGCGCGGACAAAGGCCAGATCGAGCATTGCTCTTCCATTTTAAACGACTGGGTTGGATGACGGTTCATCATTCAGGCTCCATGAGAGCTTGGAGATGAGTTCCTCTCACTCTGTTGACTGCGACTCAGGAGGAAGTAGAGCCTGGATTGTGCCATCCTCGATTTCGGCGACCGTAGATTCAATGGGCTGCTGGAGGATTTGCTCATGTTTTACGACCGTCAGGGCCATCGGTTTGCAGAGGATCTCTCTAACAATAAAATCTGTCAGAAAATCTTGAGTCGGTGAGGTTCTGGCGATGATCGCCGTGTCCGAGGTCAAACATATCGCATGTTGCCCTAATTCTAGATAGCCTGCGTCAGAAGCAACCAAAGCGGCCTGTACGCATAGGCTCATACTGCCGCCGAAAATACTAAGAGCATTTCCAATCAAAGTTAAATCCTGTCCCAGAATCCCATGCTGTCGATAATGGGCTGTGATTGGCGCAAACGGTAGATGCGCCCTTAGTAGAGGGATATTATGCTCTAAAAGAAAATCGAGTGATTCTGAACTGATTTCAATATGCTTGCCATCTTTGAAACGTTGCCCATATGGAAAGGTGACCGCGATGACTTGAATATCTTTGAAGTCTGGTCGACAAAGAAATTTTTCTACCGCAAGCCGCGGTCCTTCACCGACACCGGTGAAGATGACGATTGTCCTTATATCGCGCGAGATCGCTGTTTCGAACGCAATGCGAATGCAATCTGCAAGGTTCTCTTTCCCTTCATGGAGAAAGTATTCAATCGTGCCGGAGTAGGAATTTGACATTACCTTATCACCGTAAATCCCATGATCTTGTCGAAACTCTGATGGTTGCTTCTATGCTCTACGACAGCCCTGATGAACCGGAATGGGTCTACTTCAGAAATCCGTAAGTTCTGGACTCGCATCTGGGGAATATGGTCATCCCCGTCGTAATGTAGGTGTGCGCTCCTACCGTCTGTGTCCAGATCAATCCTGATAATAGCCTGGTAGTCATCGCTGTAAAGCGGAGTGCCTTCATCGTCCCGAACTGGATTAGTCGGCCCATAATGGAAAGAGAAAGCCTTGCGAACTCCCCTTCCACCAAGATTGGCACTACGACGGTACCAGTTCTCTACGACCCGAAAATAGAAACCGTCCCCAAAGAGGACGGTCCATTCTGCCTTCCATGGCGGCCTATCTGGAGTGACTGTGGGAGTCACATAAGGGCCAATATGCTCACAACTCGCATCCCAGATGAATCCTTCGGCTTGTTCAAGAAACCAGTGATCGTACTCGGTGAATTTCATTTTACGCAGCGAGAAGTTCTGAGAAATTTTCGCAGTTTTTCAGTCGCGCTTTGCTTCCCGTTGGAAGCGCCGAGTACATCTTCTCAATACCAGCCTCCTGGAGGGCAGAAAGCTGCTCCCGAAGGTAACGCCACTCCATAGCGTCATCCTCGCTTATAGCGTTCCCGGAGAAATCCTGCTGCAAGAAATCATCTGTGCTTATCTTGTAGCGGAATTCAAAGGCCTTCATCTGGCGTGATACACCAGCAATCGTGGGGGCACTGCGTCTCTTGATCTGCATCTCTCACAACTCCAAACTGTTCAAAGCCAAACCTATACCAGAATTCGCCCGACTTAAGCAAGCAATTGTTTGACGCTTTAGGCTTGCCACAAGTTGTACGAATTTAATATCGGCGCGGTTGCTGAAAATGTTTAATACGTTGATTATGCGCGAAAATCTTCTTAAAGTCACGCGAAAATATGCAACTTATGCGTTAACTTCTTTTGTCACAGCATCTTACCAACCTCCTTAGTGCAAGACTCAATCACCACTACCAATCGAGACGGGATGTTACTTTTGTTGACAGAGACTCCGCACTCGCTGGCAATGCTAGTCTCAAGCCTTCCGGGACCACTCCCCCCTATCTCTTGCAATAAGCCCTTTGTTTTCCTGGGGTTACGAGGTGCCTGTCGCTGTACGCCGTTGATTCGAAATGAGTTATTGCCAGATACTAGGCAGCAAAGGACTTAGGGGCGCTCTCGCTGTTTCCCCGGGGTTACGGACGACGCTATGAAATGATTGTGCGCCAACATGGGGAAATAATATGCAAACTTGCCGCGTGTTTTTTGATAGGTCAATCCCTATTGCTCCGGCCCTTAATTCGTGGTGTAGTTTCCCACCCTTTCCGCAAAGTTGCGAAACTCAGGTCCTTCGACTCCGCTGCGCTTCGCTCAGAAGGATGGGACACGGGACTTTTGTGGCTGGGAAAGTACGAAAAGCAGGTCCTTCGACTCTCTGCCCCTTCGTCCGCCGCGGCGGACTCAGGGTCCGGTCGCTCAGGATGACAGCTTTTTTATGGATTGCTCAGGATGACAAATTTGATGATTCAGATTTAGTGGGCGAAGGGCCAGCGGCGATCTGTTCTGGCCAGCCGGGGAGGGTTTGGTCGCCGATGATGAGGCGTGCGCCGCGGGTGAAGGTGAAGTAGGTCCAGACCCAGGCTGCGAAGACGGAGATGCGGTTGCGGAAGCCGATGAGGAAGAAGATGTGGACGGTGAGCCAGGTGATCCAGGCGGGAAAGCCGCTCATATGGGCCTTGAAGGGCCATTTGACGTCGGCGACGGCGTCCATGCGGCCGATGGTGGACATATCGCCTTTGTCGAAGTAGCGGAAGGGCGGGCGCGGCTTGCTCTTGAGGTCGGCGGCAATCATCTTCGCTGCGTGGTCGCCCATCTGCATGGCGGGCTGGGCTACGCCGGGAATTTGACGGCCGTCCTGCTCCAGATTGGCCAGGTCTCCGAGGATAAAGACATTGGGAAGGCCGGGGGGATTGAGGCGGTCGTCGACCATGACGCAGCCTCGGCGGTCAAGTTTAATTTTGTCCGGCTCGCCGAGGAGCTTGCCCAAGGGTGAGGCCTGAACTCCAGCGGCCCATAGAGTAACCACGGCGTCCATGCGCTTGCCCGCAGCCTCAACCCAGCCGGGACCGAGGTTGGTGACCTGGGTACTGGTGTGGACCTCGACGCCGAGGCGGGTGAGGGCGGCTTCGGCCTTGGCGGAGAGATCGGGAGTGTAGGCGGCGAGAACGCGCGGGGAGCCTTCGAGCAGGATCACGCGGGATTTTGCGGGGTCGATGTGGCGGAAGTCGTGACGCATATAGAGCTGGGCTATATCGCAGATGGCTCCGGCCAGCTCCACGCCTGTTGGCCCGCCGCCTATGACGATGAAGTTGAGGGGAGGGTGCCAGCCGCTCTCCACCATCTGGCGCTCGGCCAGTTCAAAGGCCAGCAGGACGCGGCGGCGGATCTCGGTGGCGTCTTCGAGGGATTTGAGGCCTGGGGCGAGCGGCGCCCACTCGGGGTGGGCGAAGTAGGAGTGGGTGGCGCCAGTAGCGAGGATCAGATAGTCGTAGGGGAGTTGGGTTCCGGAGGCGAGCGTGACCCCTCGGGCGGCGGCGTCGATGGAGACGACCTCGTCCATGAGGACCTGGGTGTTTGGATGGCCGCGCAGGATGGTGCGGATGGGCTGTGCAATGTCTGCCGGGGAGAGGACGGCGAGAGCTACCTGGTAAAGCAGCGGCTGGAATGTGTAGTGGTTGCGGCGGTCGACTACCGTGACGTCGATGGGGAGGCGTGAGAGGCCATTGGCGGCGTGGATGCCGGCAAAGCCGCCGCCGACGATGACGACGTGGGGGCGGCGGGGCTGGTGTGGTTCGGTTGGTTGGTCCAATGGGATGCGCCTCAAGTTATAGATGCGCGAGCGGGGCTGTTGGTGACAGGAGCGGGTGAGTGGGGAGAGATGCTGGCGGAGAGGAGCGGTTTGAGGTTCGTGGTATCCCACCCTTTCCGCAGAAAAAAGCGGAAAGGATGGGGCACGGGGATTTTGTGACTGGGGAAGTTGCGAAATGCAGATCCTTCGACTCGCTGCGCTCGCTCAGGATGACAAACTTTAATTAGTGCTCAGGATGACAGGGGCACGGGGCTGAAAGTGGAGACGGATTCGTTGTTCAGGACTCGGTCCGCTTTGCTCTTGCTCCGCGCCAGTAGAGGATGAGGCCCAGCAGGACGGAGCCTGCGGTGCCGGCAACCAGTTTCAATTCAAAACCGAGCTTGTTGGAGGAGTCGCCGGGCGGGACGAGCGAGATAAGAATGCCGGCGAGCACTACGATGAATCCCAAACTACCGGTAATCCAAATGCCGGGCATTCCACCGGGCACCAGCACGGCGTGCGGATTCTCATTGCGGTCTTTGCGGCGCGCCAGTTTGATGACGGCTGCGAACATGTAGAGGAATGGAATGAAGTAAAGAATGATGCCGGCATCGATGAGGAATTGATAGGCGCCGCGCGTGGTCTCGCTGATCTGGCTTACGAGCAGAATTCCTCCCGACAGGACGGCCTGCACCAGGATAGAAACGTAAGGAGTCTTCCAGCGGGGATGGATTTTACCGAAGGCGGCGGGCAGGTAACGGTCGATACCGACCACAAAAGGCACGCGCGCTATGCCGGCTACGGTGCTGCCCACGCCGCCTGCATTACCCACGGTGACGAGGATGGCGGCAAGCATTCCCAGAAAGCCGACTTTCAACGCGACAGAGCCTACGGTAATGGCGCTGAAGACGCCGCTCTGGGGGTCGAGATCGGCGGCGGGAACCAAGGAGAGAATGGCAAAGGTGCCGGCAATGTACATCAGTGCAATCAGCGCGCCGGAGCCAAAGACGGCGCGGGGCAGCGTGCGGCGTGGGTCGCGCACTTCTTCGCTCATGGCGGAGACCAGTTCCAGTCCGGTGAAGGCGAAGGCGATCTGCGACCAGAAATTGACCGTATCCCAGTTCCACGTGGGCAGCATGTTGTGGAGGGTGAAATGGGTTGCGGAACCGTGCCGCCAGCATAGGATTGCGGCGATGGCTACAAGCATGAGAAGGGGGATATAGGTGCCGACGCCGCCGGCGTTCTGGAGCCACTTGCCCACGTTGAGGCCGATGATGTTCAGCACCACGGCGACTACAAGCATGGCGAGAGAGACGGTGAGCAGAAAGGTGCGGTCCTGGGCGAGCGCTGCGCCGCGCGGGCCGATGATGTAGGCCGCCATGGAGGCGCTGGCCAAAAGCAGGCCGGGAAAATAGAAGACGGTGTAAATCCAGTAGGTCCAGCCGGCGATGAATCCGTGAAAGGGCCCAAAGGCGTCGCGGGACCATGCGTAGAGTCCGCCCTCCTCAGGGAAGCGCGAGGAAAGCTCGTTGATGACCAGCGCGCCGGGAACAAAAAAGAAGAGCGCTGCCAGAACCCACAGGCTGATGGAAGAGGTTCCGTTGTGGCCGGCGGCGGCGATCCAGCGAGGACCGAGAACAGCGGCGATATTGAAGAGCAGCACATCCCAGAAGCCCATGGTTTTTGGCAACTGCGGTTTGGGGTCGAATGGGGCAGTCGCGATGATTGGCATGGGTCACCTGGGAGCGGAATGAACTCGTTCTGGATCAGGAAAACTGGATTTAAAAATCATAATGGACGGGGGCAGTGGAATCTCATAATTGGAATAGGGATGTTGGCTTTTGTGAGGAGCGCATTTTTATAAAAGACGATAAAAGGCTGTAGATAGGTGGATCTATCCCACCCTAGATCACCCCATGGACGTGGACCTGTCCATGGGGACCCCGAAGCCACAAAAACAAAAGCGTGGCGAGGGTAATGCACCCGTTTTCAACTGACAACTGACAACTGACCACTGACCACTGACCACTGCTTACGGATACTGCTCGATGACGACGTTGATGGTGGAGGTGCTGCCGCTGGCGGCAACGCCGAGTAGGTTGGTTGCGACGCCGGGGAGGGTTGCGGGGGTGAATGCGACGGTTCCGTCGAGGGCTGAGGTGGCTGTAGCGGACTGGGTGGCTAGAAGAGTGGAAGGCGGGCAGACGCTGTGCGCGGCGCAGGGTGGAGCCCAGGCGTAGAGGGCCTGGTAAAGGGCTACCGAGCCGCCGGCCATGGGATTGCCGTCGGTATCGAGGAGTCGAAGGGTGATCTGGCTGGGGGTGGATTGAAGGGGCATGCTCTGCGTGGTGCCGGAGACGGCTTCAAGCGTGGCTAGTTCGGGACGGGCGCCGAAGACCGTGAATGCGATGCACTGGCTGGTGCCGTTAAGGCAGGCGTTGATGGTTGCGGTCTGACCCTCGGCGAGCGGCCCGGCGGTGAGGGCCTGGGTGGCGATGCCGCTGGAGTTGGTGAGGACGGAGCCGCTGCCCTGAACCGCTATGCCGCTGGCCGGCTGCCAGATTACGGTTTGGCCTGCTGCGGGAAGGCCGTTGGAGAGGACCAGCGCCTGCACTGTCCAGGGGATGGTGGCTCCGGTGGCGAGAGAAAGCTGCGGAGTGAGAGAGGCAAGCGTGGGAGGCGTTCCTCCGGCAAACTGCGCCTGCAGGCTGGAGCCATTAGTGAGCGAGGCGGTGACGATCGACCAGGTTCCGTCGACGGCTGTGACGTTGAGTGTGGCGCGTCCGTCGCCGGTTGCGGTGACGGAACAGGTGGGTAGTCCGCATGCCAGGGTTGCCGTGCCGCTGGTGACGGTATAGATCACGGTGACTCCGCCGGCAGGGGTGAGCGTGGGGCTCAGTGCGGTTACGGTGAAGGGAATCGGCACGCCGATGGGCACAGTGTTCATGGGTGCGGTAAGCAGGGTGAGCGCGTCGCCGGCGCCGGAGTCATAACTGGCGCCGCCGGAGATGATGGCCGTGGCAGAGAAGTTGGGCTGATCGTCTACCTCCACGTCCACCGAGCCGGTGACTCCGCTTGCGGCTGCGGGCGCAATGGCGGTGATCTCGTTGGGAGTGATGCTGGTGACTACAGCGGGCTGGCCGCCGACCTGCACTGTATCGGCAAGGCGAAAACCCATGCCTTCAATAACAATGGGTCCGCCGGAGACGGGAAGATGCGAAGGCTGGACGGTATCGGCGTAGAGCACCCAGCCGTTGTAGGGATAGTCGGGACGGCCGTCGCCGCGCTGGTCGGCGATGCCGATGCGGATTACGTCGTCGGCGGGGGGGCTGTATTGCAAGTAGGATTCGCCGGTGGCCAGTCCGTTGATTCCGGGGGCCGCGGCAACGGCTGCTGCGCCTACGGGATCGAATGCGTCCCAGACGCCGATGGCGGGCATGGCTTTGGTTTCAGTGGGCGTGCCGGCCTCATTCAAAGCTTGAGTGACGATGGTGAAGGTGCGGTTGCCGCGCACCGGAAAGCTGAACCAGTCGCTCTGGCCCACCTGGCTGAGACGTCCGCACCAGAAGCCGCTGACGGGCAGGGGGCGCGGCGTAGCCTGGGTTCCGATTGCGTCCTCAATACCGCCGATGGCTGAGTTGGCTACATTGACGGTGAGGGTTTGCGCGCTGCCGGCCGACATTGCCGGCACAGAGATGGATGCCAGGGTTCCCGAGGGCGCGACCTGGCCGTCCAGATAAGGGCCGACCGAATTGGTGAGGATATAGAGAGGATCGATGGTCTCAAATGTGACTTCGTAGTTGGCCGTGGTCACGCTCGGCGGCAGCGGGATTCCGCTCAGGTCGAAGCTGCCCTGCACTGCGGACTCATTTGAGCCCCACAGGTTGAGCAGATTTCCGTTCGAGTCGGTCCAACCGGTGATGGGGTTGCCGTGATTGCCGTTGAAGGAAACGCCGGAGACGGACGTGACTGTGTATTGATAAAGCAAATTGCCGTTCGCGTCGAGCGGTCGCGCAACGACATTCACGCCCTGCATGCCTACGCCGGTTTGGAAGGTCACTGTGCCTTGAATGGAGACGGTATTTGCCGCGGTGAGCTGCTTGCCGGGAAAGCTGGAGAGATTTGCGGCGGTGATGGGGTAGAGCCGGTTGAGAGCGGCTATATCGTCGGGATGAAGTATGGAGGGCTCGGGAATGCAATCACCGCCGGTCGAGCCGCAGACTCCGCTGATGGGCTGCATGATCGGCCAGCCTTGCGTACCTCCGGGCTCTTCGTTCTGAAGCGCTCCGGGGTTCACCTGCGCGTAGTCCAGGTTGAGGATGTGGCCAAAGGCGCGCTCCAACTCGAAGCTCATCATCGACAGCATGTTTGAATTCGTGGCGCAGAGGCCGTTAAGCAGGAAGATGGCGTGGGCGATGGTCGCGTCTGTGTTGACGTTGTCGATCCAGAACCAGACTCCGTTGAACTCGCAACTGGTGGGGTCGCTTGCTCCGGGACCGAAGAGCGCATTGATCACCGAGCCGTCTTCGTCGAAGATGACTCCCACAGGATATTGAGTGGCCGAAGGGGTAACGTCGGCGGGCTGGTCGATCTGGCTTAGCTGGTCGATCTGCTCGTTGGTCACCGTAAAATTCGTACCGCTGGCCACGATGTTCGCGCCGCTTACGTCCTCGTTCAGCGGTCCCATATCGGTAAGCGTGACCCCGGCGGTGGGAACGGCGCTCCACAACGCCGCCGCCGCATCCACCATGGCTACGGCCTGCTGGTTGGTGACGGTGCTGCTCAAGGGGCCCTGATCGACGTAGTAGTTCAACTGTCCGTTGGCCCAGTGGATGGGCTGGCCGAGGACTCCGGAATTGAAGTAGCCGGCGCCGGCAACGTATCTGGGTCCGCCGGCGAAACAGGCCTGAGCCATGATCAGGAGGACAAGAGTGAGAGTGCGGCAAAGTACGATTGCCGCGCGCGGGCGAGCGCAGAGAGAGACAAGCACGGGATTCCCTCCGGATGAGAGATTTCCCGCATGCGAGGAACCAATGGATTCCGGATCGCTATAGAAAGCTTTAAAGTTGCCGGGATTCAAGGTGGAGCGGACAATCATGCGATGCAGGTGCAGCGCCGGACTATCGCTTCATGGATAAGAACGGTAAAATTCAAGCAAATCTAATGAGAAGATTTCGATAGAGAGGAATTTGATTCGAATGATATTTCTTCCTCGCAGGGTTCTAATGTTCCCACGGCAATCGGTCCTTATCAAGATTGTGATTTTGCTGAGCCTTTCTATGGGAATGTTAGCGGAAGCACAGACTAAGGTCGTTGTTACTCTGCCCAAAGATGCAGGCACGGTGGAAAAAGTTGCCGCGGACGAACTGATTACCCACCTACGCACACTCTATCCGTTGATTGAGTTCGAGGCCGGTACTCCTCAAGCGGGAGTTCCGGTGATCTATCTTGGAACCGTGCAAGAGCTGCCGGAGAGTTATGCCGCAGAGATCAGAAACAATCTGGATAAGCCGGATAGTTTTGCGATCAAGGTGATCGACAGCCGCACTGCGGTCGTCGCAGGCGAGAGTTCGCGAGCTACGTTGTACGCCGTCGACGCACTGCTCGAAAAGCTGGGTTTTGGTTTTTATCTTTCCTACAATACGACCCCGGCTCCAACTCAAGGGGCCTTTTCGTTTGCCGGATGGGAGTTGGAGGACGCGCCCATCGCCGGCGAGCGGCTGATCTTCAACTGGCATAACTTTCTCAGCGGCTGCTCATCGTGGAATCTGGAGGACTGGCAGCAATGGATTACGCAGGCCGAGCGGCTGCGCTTCAACACCATCATGGTTCATGCCTACGGCAATAATCCGATGTTTTCGTTTTCGCTGAACGGTGCGACCAAGCCGCTCGGTTCTCTTACCAACTCAAGGTCGGGACGCGATTGGGGAACGGAAGACGTGCTTGATGTGAGAAAGATTGTGGGCGGCGAGGGGCTTTTTAACGGGCCTGTTTTTGGCGCTGACGCCAGCATGGTTGCTGACAAAGACAAAGTGCAGGCGGCTACGGCCTTGATGCGGAACGTTTTTCGATTTGCCGCTGAGCGGGGCATGGGGATTGCGTTTGCGCTCGATATCGATTCGGCTGCGGCCAATCCGCAAAATGTGATTGCGACTCTTCCCGCCTCGGCACGATTTAAAACTTTATATGTATCCCATGAACCCGGAGTACCGCCCGAATTCTATCGTCTCGAATTAGCCGATCCCGACAGCAAGGAAGGTTATCTCTATTACAAAAGCGAGATTGAGCAGTTGCTGAAGCTCTACCCGCAGATTACGCAGGTTGCCGTCTGGTTTCGGGGCGCACCGGCGAGCCCGTGGACTTCATTGAAGCCGGAGGATTTTCCTGTAGCCTGGCGCGAGGAATACCGCGCGGCGATCACGGCAAATCCCGCACTGAAGGACGATCCGTGTGCGCCGGGAATGTTTGCGATGGGCAAAGTGGCCAAAGCGTTTCGCAAGGCGCTCGATGAAACCGGCCACACGCAGCTCACTCTGGCTGCGGGCAGTTGGGGATTTGACTACCTTCCCTCGGCCGATGCTTTCATGCCTGCCGGTACGACTCTTATGCCTCTCGATGCAACTTACGAGTTTCCCAGTGACCCGGTGCAGGAGAGCGTGCGCGCGGTGGGCAGGCATCGGCCGGTGGCGCCGATTGTGTGGGCGCAGCACGATGATCGCGAATATGCGGGCCGCTCCTACGTTCCCTTTGCGGGGTTGGGATCGATGTTGCAGTGGAGTAACAGCGCCGGGTACGGCGTGATTCACTGGACGACGCGTCCTCTCGATCTCTTCTTCAAGAACGTTGCGGATCAGGTGTGGACGGGCAGTGAAGATGAGTCGCTCGATACGACCGCGGCGGAGATGGCCAAACGCACCTTCGGGAGCGAGGCGCAGGAGCTGGGCAAGCGCTACCTGCTCGATTGGTCCTATAATGCCCCCGCATTTGGCCGCGAAACATCCGATAAGTTCATTAGCCTGACGCTGGATGCGGAGAACGAGGCGATGGGCGCGAAGGCTCGCCTGGAACTGCTCAAGCGGATGGAGCCGCTGGCGCAGAATGCCGCGGATCGCGATTGGGTTGGATACTTTGAAGATTGGGAGCGCTATGCTCGAGGCGTTTTCGAAGCTCAGTCCGCATTGCAAAAATCTGAAGCTGCACTGAAGGCGGGCGATGTGGCGCTGGCCAGGCGGGAGATTGCAGCGCCCACGCCGGAGAGCGCAATCGAACAATATTCAAAGACGATTCGTCACGGAACTACGAGCTGGGGAGAAAAAGGAATTCTTATCTCCATGAATCTTCGCTGGCTGCCGTATTTTGAGGCGCAGCGGCAGGCGGTTGGAATAGAGCCGCTGCAGGTCGAGTTCGAGCCTACGTTCCAGGATGCATTTGCGCAGCAACCCGGCAACTATACATTTGACTTCGACCGATCGAAGCACGTGATTGGGGTGCTTGGATCTTCGCAACTGGGGACAGAGGTTCACGAATTCGAATCCGGTGCGGGATGCGCGAGTGGAATTGAAGTGAAATCCACCACCCCGCTTACGATTGGCGGGTTGGCGGGAACAAGTTTGCCGGATGGATGGTATCGGTTGAAACTGGAAATGCCCGCGGCTGACCGCATCGAATTTGAATCGGGAGGAAATAGCCAGGCGGTCACTTCGGCTTCAGAGATCGAAGTGCGGGCTGGTGGCGGAGCGGTTCATATTACGCTTTCGCCGGTTGCGGGTACGGCACGCGTTTGCGGGCTGACGCTGATGCGGCGCGACTGATGGGCGCAGTCGAGGTCAGATTTCCGGGTAGAAGCTGAAGAAGGCGTCGAGGCTGCGCTTGAGCTGGGTTTCGATCTCCTCGCGCGAACCCTCGATGAGATGCATGGTGACGTGGGCTTCATGGCCGGTCGCCAGCTTGAGGGTTGCGTCGTGGATTTCTGTCACTTCGCCTTCGGGGAGCAGACGCATTCCGTAGATTAGAGTCAGATTTGCCATGAGCATCATCTTAATAAAGTTGGCCGCTGTTTGCCGGACGCATCTAAAATCAGGACAGGAAGCTTTATGACAGAGATTCGCGATACCGTAATTTTGGGTTCAGGGTGCGCCGGACTGACGGCGGCCATCTACACCGCCCGCGCCGGGCTCAAGCCGCTGATAATCGAAGGCCACGAGCCGGGAGGACAGCTCTCGATGACCACGCTTGTGGAAAACTTTCCCGGCTGGCCGGAAGGGATTCAGGGTCCGGAGTTGATCGAGAACATGAAGAAGCAGGCAGAGCGGTTTGGCGCCGGCTTCCAATCGGCGCATTTGAACAGCGTCGATTTGAGTGCTCATCCCATCAAGCTGCAAACTTCGGCGGGTGAGATCGAGACGCGCACGCTGATTGTGGCATCGGGCGCGAGCGCGCGCTGGCTGGGGCTGCCGAGCGAACAGGCGTTGATCGGGCATGGCGTATCCAGTTGCGCGACGTGCGACGGATTCTTTTTTCGCGGCAAGGAGATTGCCGTAGTGGGCGGGGGCGACTCGGCGATGGAAGAAGCGCTGTTTCTCACCCGCTTTGCCACGAAAGTCACGCTGCTGCATCGTCGGGAGAGCTTCCGCGCCTCGAAGATCATGCTGGAGCGCGCCATCGCTCATTCGAATATCGAGCTGCGCACCAACACAGTGGTTGAAGAAGTGCTGGGCGTGGAAGAGAAAGAAGTGAAGGGCCTGCGGTTGAAGGACGTTAAGACCGGCGGCATGGACGAACTCAAGATCAGCGGGCTGTTTCTGGGCATTGGCCACGAGCCGAATGCGAAGATGTTTGCCGGGCAGTTGGACCTGGATGAGGAGGGATACATCAAGACCACGGGCAACGTGCTGACCACACTCAAGGGCGTGGTGGTGCGTGGAGTTTTTGCCTGCGGAGATGTGCAGGACCGGCGCTATCGCCAGGCGATTACCGCGGCCGGCTCAGGATGCATGGCGGCTCTGGAGGCGGAGAAGTTTCTCGAGGCGGTCGGGCATTGAGCGGGATTGCGTGGCCCGCTACCAGGAGTGGAAGACAAAGAAGGCCGCGCCGACCAGGCATACCGCGGCGGCGCCATGATTCCAGCGCAGATGCGAGCCGAAGTAAAAGGTGGTAAAGACGCCGAAGACCGTCAGCGTGATGATCTCCTGAATCACTTTGAGCTGGACCACGCTGAAGCGGCCGTAGCCAAGGCGGTTGGCTGGAACCTGGAAGCAATACTCAAAGAAGGCGATGCTCCAGCTGATGAGGATGACCTTCCAGAGGGCGTCCTGACGGAATTTCAGGTGGCCGTACCAGGCAATGGTCATGAAGATGTTGGAGAAGATGAGCAGGATTACTGTCCACATATCAGATATGGATGCGCATAGCGTGGAAAGGGTCGCAGCGAAAGAATAATGACGATGCTTGCTGAAAATCTTGAGCGGCTGGAAATGCGGATTGCGGCGGCGTGCAGGCAGGCTGGGCGGCAGCGCGGCGAAGTGGAGCTGATGGCTGTTTCAAAGACTTATCCGGCGGTTACGATTGCGGAGGCGGCTGCGCTGGGTTTGAATTTGTTTGGCGAGAACCGCGTGCAGGAGTTTGGCTCCAAGGCGGCTGAACTGGACGGGCTGCGGCGAAATTCTGCGCAGTCGATTCGCGTGCATCTTATCGGTCATTTGCAATCGAACAAAGCGGCGCGAGCGGCGGAGTTGTTTGACGGCGTGGATTCTGTGGATTCGCTGCGGCTGGCGGAGCGTTTGAACGAAGCCGCGGGAAGACTGCGAAAAAAACTGCCGGTGCTGATTGAGGTGAAGCTTAGCCCGGAGGAGACGAAGGCTGGATTGGAGCCGGAGTCGGCTGAAGCGGCGCAGTTGCTGGAACGGCTGCCGGATTTGGAACATCTGCAAATGCGGGGACTGATGACGATTGCGCTCTGGGGCGGGACGGAAGATGAGACGCGTGCGTGCTTTCGCAGTTTGCGCGAGTGGCGGGACCGGTGGGCTGCGGCGCATTCCAGATTGGGATTCGACGTGCTGTCGATGGGGATGAGCGGAGATTTTGCGCTGGCCATCGCCGAGGGCGCAACGCGCATTCGCGTGGGAACAGCGCTGTTTGGGAAGCGCAAGCCGTATGCGGGGCCGGAGTAATGCTGCGGGCTGCGGCTGGTGGAGTGACGCTGGCGGTGCGCGCTCAGCCGGGAGCGAAGAAGACGGCGATCACAGGCGTTTACGGCGGGGGTTCGGCGGCGCAACTGAAGATTGCGGTGCAGGCTCCGCCGGTGGAAGGCCGCGCTAACTCGGCGCTGATTGCGTTTCTGGCGGAGACGTTTGGATTGCCGAAAAATCGTGTTGAGATTGTTAGTGGGGAGTTATCCAGGAGTAAGGTGTTTTTGCTTAGGGGAGTTACTTTGATACAGGCGGAAACGAAATTACAAGAGTGGATACTATAAATCCGTTTTTATTCTGCTTGATTGGTTACAACCGGTAAATCAAAAGCAACCGCAGATCCTTCGACTACGGTCGCTGCGGCGACCTCCGCTCAGGATGACAGCCTTTTATTTGAGCTTTGTGAGTTACCGGCTGTGAGGAGCGAATGCGGCGGCAAGCGCTTCTTCCGGCTCGGGACGAACGCGGAAGTCGGCGTGGGCTTCGGCAAAGAGAATGCGGCGGTCGCGGTCGAGGACGTATGTGGCGGGGATGGGCAGACTCCAGCTTGGGTCGCCGTTGACGAAGGGGATGTTGACGAGGATGGAGAGGTAGTAGTCGCGGTGGTACTCGGGGACGGTATAGACGAGGCCGAATTTTTCAGCCACCGCATTGCCGGGGTCAGAGAGTACAGGGAACGGCAGTCCATGCTGGCCGGCCATGAAGTCGCTTTGGCGCTCGATTTGCGGGCCGATGGCTACCATGAGTGCTTCACGCTCGCGGAGGGTGCCGTAGAGATCGCGCCAGGCTTCGAGCTCGGTGACGCAATAGGGGCACCAGCGGCCGCGAAAAAATTTGATGATGAGTGGGCCGAGGGCGAGCAGGTCTGCCGAGCGAACCAGGCGGCCGGTTGCATCTTTCAGTGCGAACTCGGGGGCGATGGCGCCGACGGGGAGGATTTTTTCCTCGATCCCCGATGCGAACAGATCGGCCACCGCTCTTTCACCGACGGCCAGACGCTCGGCCTGCACCAGGTTGCGGGTGTTGGCTGTAATCTCGTCGAGTTGGTCTTGCAAGGTGGTCATGCTTTCCTTAATTTTTCAAAAGTGCTGCTAGGGCAATTGCAGCTTGAACGGCCGTAAAGATAGCTAATGCTATCGTTGCCCATTTCAGCCATTTTGTTGAATTAGCTAATTGTTGCGTCGCGTCATTCATTGATTTTGCGTTATCTTCATTCTGGATTCTGGCCTTTTCATTACTCAGTAAAAGTTCCTCAGTAAGACTGTTTGCTTTTTCACTTACAGCCAATTGCTTTATAGCAATTACGCGTGAAGCGTTATTGCTGTCGAGAAGCTTCTCATTAAGTTCATTTGCACGGCTCGCCAACTTAATTTGTTCTTGCTGGAGTTTGATTTCAGCCACATGAAGAGCCTGAATGGCATCTGCGCTTCCAATCGCATCATTTGCCCTTTCGACCAGAGCATCCGGAGACATATCGGACATGCGTGACATAATTGATCTCTTTCTTCTTCTCTAACGCCCAAATCGTTGTTTTGTGCCCATGCCCATGGCTCCCAGCCCTCCGCGCATCATATTGCGTGCCAGGCCGCCGGAGCCCATCTGCTTGAACATCTTGGCCATCTGGGCGTATTGGCGGAGAAGTTGGTTTACGTCTTGAACCTGGGTGCCGCTGCCGGCGGCGATGCGCTTGCGGCGCGTGCCGGAGATGATTTCGTGGTTGCGGCGCTCTTTGGGGGTCATGGAGTTGATGATGGCTTCAAGGCGCACGAATTGCTTTTCATCGACGTTTTTTGAGGCCTGCTGGAGGCCGGCGAAAGGGCCGACTGAAGGCATCATCTTGAGAATCGATTCCATGGAGCCCATTTTTTTGATTTGAAGGAGCTGGTCGCGGAAGTCTTCTAGCGTGAAGCCGTCGCCGAGGAGAGCTTTCTTGGCAAACTCTTCGGATTTTTTGCGGTCGATCGTAGAGTCGACCTTTTCGATGAGCGACAGCATATCGCCCATACCGAGGATGCGGCCCACAATTCTGTCGGGATGGAAAGGCTCGAAGGCGTCGGGTTTTTCGCCCGTGCCGATGAACTTGATGGGCTGGCCGGTGACGTGACGAATGCTGAGCGCCGCGCCGCCGCGCGCGTCGCCGTCCATCTTTGTCAGGACCACGCCGGTGAGGTTGAGGCGGGTGTGGAAATCGCGGGCTGAGTTGACGGCGTCCTGGCCGGTCATGGCGTCGGCGATAAATAAAATCTCTGACGGGCTGAGAAGTTTTTTCAGCCGCTCCATCTCGGTCATCAACTCTTCGTCAATGTGCAGGCGCCCGGCGGTGTCGACGATGAGCGTATCGCAGCCCATGATGACGGCTTCGCGTCGAGCTTCTTTGGCGAGGCGTTCGACGAGGGCTGAACCTGCGGCTTCGCCTTTCTGGTCGCCTTCGTAGAGCTTTGCCTCGATCGATTTGGCAACGACCTTAAGTTGTTCGCGGGCGGCGGGGCGGTAGACGTCTACCGAGACCAGCATGGGACGGTGACCGCCCTTCTTGAGCCATGCGGCCAGTTTGCCGGCGGTGGTGGTTTTGCCGGAGCCTTGCAGGCCGGCCATGAGAATCACGGTGGGCGGCTGGGAGGCGAATTTGAAGCGGGCCGTATCTTTGCCGAGCATTGTGACGAGCTCGTCGCGCACGATTTTAATGACCTGCTCGGAGGGGGAAAGCGCGGTGAGTACCTCGGCGCCGACGGCCTTGACGCGAATGTGCTCGATGAGGTCGCTGACGACGTTGAGGTTGACGTCGGCTTCAAGCAGGGCTACGCGGATTTCGCTGAGAGCTTCAGAGATGTTTTCTTCCGTGAGCGTGCCCTGGCCGCGGAGGGTCTTGAAGGCGCGCTGAAGTTTGTCAGTAAGATTTTCAAACATAGGTCAAATACAAGTGTAAAGGATAGAGAGAATCGGTGTGTCCGCGGGTGGTTAGACTGGAATAAGGAGACGGGTTATGAGTGATGGGCGCGAGGAGCGCGAAGAGAAAGAGAAGCGGAGGGAGCAGGAGGAGAAAGAGTTCCGGGAGGACTGGATCGACCACAAGCCGGTGGATCAGTCGGCGCCGGAGCGGAAGGAGTCGTAAGCGCAGGTGCGGTGCGATAGGCTGACTGAGGCGGACTGCACGATGGACGCCGAATTCGAGGGGTTCCGGGAGGTCGGATGGAGCGGTTGATCGTGGGGCACAAGCGGTTTCTGGCGGAGGTTTTTCCAGGGCTGCGAAGCCAGTTTCACTTGCTGGCGGAGTCGCAGGCGCCGGAGTGGCTGTTCATTACCTGTTCGGACTCGCGGGTGGTTCCGGATCTGTTTTTGGGCACCGGGCCGGGGGATATGTTTATTACGCGGAACGCGGGCAACGTGGTGCCGGTGACCGGCCAGGATGTGGACGGAGTGACGGCGACCATCGAATATGCCGTTGAGGTGCTGAAGGTAAAGCACGCCATTTTATGCGGGCACTCGGATTGCGGGGCGCTGAAGGCGGCTCTGGATCACAAGAGTCTGGAAGGGCTGCCCAAGGCCAAGCGCTGGCTGAGCCACGTGGAGTCGGCATTCGCATATCGCCAGCCGCTCAATCCGGCAGACGGCGAGAGCGCGGAACTGGCCTCGTTGATTCGAGGCAATGTGGTGGCGCAACTGAAGAACCTGCAAGCGCAGCCTACCGTGGTGCGGGAGGTTGGGTTGGGAAAGCTGACGGTGCGTGGGTGGTACTACGACATTCTTACCGGGCGGATTGAGGAGTACGACGAGGGGATGGGGCGGTTTGCGCCGCTGGTGGGGTGATTTGCTGGATTTAACGACAAAATAATGGATGCAAAGAGAATGGAATCGTATAAACTAGTTTAGTAAACTAGTTGGTAGCTAGAGTAGGGTTTGGAGGGTTTATGCCTGCTGTGGATAGTGCTTATACCGAAATCGGAGCTTTTGACGCCAAAACCAAGCTCTCCGAGATTCTGCGCAAAGTTGAGCAGGGAGAGAGGTTTACGATCACTCGGCGAGGCAAGGCAGTGGCCGATGTTGTGCCAAGCCAGGTGAAAGACCGGCGCCGTGCGGCCGAGGCTGTGCGGCGGCTGCTGGCCATGCCAAGGATTGAGGGCATTCCTCCTGAGACGGTGAAGGCCTGGATTGAGGAGGGGCGCAAGTGAGCCTGGTTCTGGATGCTTCGATGGCCTTGGCGTGGAAGTTCAAGCGCGTCGATCCGGCTGAAATCCTTTTGGCGGAGCAGGCGCTTGGAGAGCTTGACAATATTCAGGCCGTGGTTCCGGCGATTTGGTTCTCGGAAATCGCAAATGGGGTTCTGCGCGGGGAACGCCAGGGGACAATCCAACCTGCTCAGACTGCTTACTTCCTCAATGAGTTGGCTCAGGCGGATATTGTGATCGATGAGGAGTCTCCACGGACACGTCAAGCCATAGTGGTGAGCATGGCGCGGACCTATGGGCTGACAGCCTACGACGCGACTTACCTGGAACTGGCTATGCGACAGGGAGCGGTGTTGGCTACGTTCGACCAGAAACTCGCTGAGGCCACGAGGGCGGCTGGGGGGCGGGTCTTTGGCGATCCGGCGTAGAGCGGTTTACTTATCGCCTTTTCGCTTGAAGGCTGGATTCGTGGATAGGCCTTTGAGTTCTGACTTGATGGCCGTGGGAGTGTCGGGCGAAGCCACCATGTATTCGATGTAGTCGGCAGCCAGCGGATCATTCTGTTCAAACGAATAGAGCGACCAGCCTGCCGCGGAGTAGGCTACAGCACGTCCAATAGCCGGAGTCCATTCCTTTGGCGGATTGGGAGATTTGAGTGCTTTCTGAAAATCATCCCAGTCAGAGCCCCAGGCCAGCCCGGTCGCGATCTTCTGGATGGGCGCAAACTGGCCGGTCGTGCTGAAGATTCCCCACAACATATCGAACTGTGTGGGTATCTCCCGGGCCGCCACGAAATCGTAGGGATCGGGTAACTCAAAATGCTGTTTAAATATCTTCTGATCGCCCTCGCTCATGGTCTTGAGTATGGGCTCGATGTCGTAGCCCGCCGCTATGAGAGCAAGCAACCCAAAACCGCGCACAAACCCCGATTGCGTTGAAACCCTGGCCATGAAGTCCTTCGCGGCAGCCGGATTGTCCTTGAGGATGGAGCTGAAGGAAGAGGACAAACTCTCAAAGACGCCGGCGCTCTCCAGTACCTTCCGTTCGGTGCTCAAGAACTGCAACGCAGGGTAGAGCCGCGCTGGATTGGGCTGGGAATGGTAGTACGTCAGGAAGTCTTCAAATTCTTGGTTATTCTTGAGCGCCCGCCCGCTGCCGGTTTCGAAACTCTCAATTTGAACTTTGGTGCGAGCTTGTTTTTGGTGGCCGCCGGAAGATTCTGTTTCAGCTTCCACGGTGGCTGTTCCGTCCTGGGCATCGGCGGGAACGCACCATTTGTCCCTCGATGCGCCCATCGAGGCCGTCGTAAGGAAGGGGTTTTGGATCTCCGCCGAGTTCAGGACTGCGGTAACAAAGTCGCCGCCTTCGGGTTTGATCTGCTTGATCGCGGCCAGCGGAGCAAGCGGATGGCTGTCGCTGTGGCCGGCAAACTCGACGCGAAAAGAGAGCTGTGCTTTCTCAAGATATTCATCACGACCGTCGCCAGTCGCCACGATTCCGATGCGTACGCATTGGCCCGGATTGAGCAGTACAAGATTCTTCGGGAAATTCACCAGCTTGAGCGTGTGTGTCCACTGTTCCTGCACAACGGATTCCGGGAAGACGATGATCTGTTTATCGATCTTTGCAGGTGTATGCTTTTCCGTCGGATTGGCTGCGGTTTGCGCCGCAAGAGCAACAGCGGTCAGTGTCAGGACTGCGGATGCGGAGACCAGGCAGCGCACAAGCAGCGTAGCAGTCAATAACTTGCGGGATTGCATGATAGCTGCAAGTAAACCGCAATCAAGGTAAGAATGCAAGCAGATGGGTTTGCATATTTCGCTCGTTCTCTCCTCAATGCGCTCCCGGCGGCGGCGCAACATTCTTGGCTGGTTTTTTGAACAGCCACACGGCCCCCGCGCAGAAAAATGCCAGCACCGCGGTCCAGCGGAAAACATCCACGTAGGCCAAAAGTGCCGACTGCTGCTGCATCAGGTTATAGATCACCCCAAACGATCCTGGACGAGCTTGCGCCGGCCCCATGCGGTGAGCCAGGTAACCCGCAATGGCTGCCGAATTCCTCTGCAGGTTTTGACTGTTGGGTGAGAGGTTGGCGCCCAGGTAGCTCTGGTGTAGGGCGGAGCGGCGGATCACCGCCGTGGTGGCCATCGCAATCCCGATCGATCCGCCGATGTTGCGCAGCATATTGAAGAGGCCGGTGGCGTTGCCCATCTCATTGCGGGAGATGGTGGAGGTTGTCATGGTGGCCAGGGGAACAAAGACGAAGCTGAGGGCAAAGCCGGTGACGGTGATGGGGATCAGCAGTGTGTAAGGGCCGATGTCGAGGTTGACGGTTCCGAAGATGAACGAACAGATGCCAAAGCCGATGAAGCCGGCGCAAAGCAGCTTGCGGGGATCCATGCGGGAGCCGAGGATGCCGATAATAGGCGAGCCTATGAAGGAACCAATGCCGCGCGGGCCAACCACCATGCCGGCAGTGAATGCGGTGTAGCCGAGAACCTCCTGGTAGTAAAGAGGCAGAATGGCGATGGTGATGTAGATGCACATGCCCAGCAAGGCGATGAGGAAGCAGCCGGTGCGGAAGTTGCGATCCTTGAGGATGTGAAGATCGACCAGTCCTCTGGGATGGGTCCATGAATGCCAGATCCAGCCGATGAGGGCGACGACCAGCGCGGCGACGGCCCAGCGTACCCAGAGAGCGCCGAACCAGTCGTCTTCCTGGCCTTTGTCGAGGACGATCTGCAGGCAGCCGGTCCAGACGATGAGCAGGCCGAAGCCGAGATTGTCAAAAGGGCCGACCTTGGCGTTTTTGATGTAAGGCGGGTCGTGGATGAAGCGGGCGATCATGAAGACCGCCAGGATGCCCACGGGAATATTGATGTAGAAGGCGTAGCGCCAACTGAATGTATCCGTCAGCCAGCCGCCCAGCGTGGGGCCGAGCACCGGGGCCACCACGATGCCCAGGCCGTAGGCTGCCATGGCCATGGAGCGCTTTTGCACAGGAAAGCTTTCGAGCAGAATGGATTGCGAGAGCGGTTGCAAGGCGCCGCCGCCCGCTCCCTGGAGGACGCGAGCCAGCAGAATAACGCCCAGCGACGGCGCGGCTCCGCAAAAGAACGAGGCGACGGTAAAGATGACTACGCAGATGAGCAGAAAGCGCTTGCGTCCGAAACGGCGAGCGAACCAGTTGGAGGCGGGCAGAATGACGGCGTTGGCGACCAGGTAGCTGGTCAGTACCCATGTGGCTTCGGAGTTCGAGGCCGAAAGCGATCCGGCAATGTAAGGCAGCGCCACCGAGGCGATAGCGGTATCCAGCACCTCCATGAAGGTGGGCAGCATCACTGATGCAGTGACCAGCCAGGGGTTTACTCCCTGCGTGAGAGGATAGCGGGCTTGGGCGGCGGAAGTGGTCATCGTGGATGGAATCTTTGAGAGTAAACGATTAGGGTGTTGGCCGCCAGTGACGAAGGAGCCTCCAACTTCCTACGATTGGCTTTAGGGCAGGCCTGGGGAGGGCGGGATTTTTCTTGAAGAAGGAGAGAAATACGGTAATAGTCATGTATGCTATTGTAATTAATATAGATAGCTTTAATTTAACGAATCTACGCACCCCAAATTGACCTCTTGATGTCGCTGTGCCTGGTATCGGATGGTTTATGGGGATGCCATCAAATAAAGTTGACACTATCTCACTCATGGCGCATCTTATAAGAGTCAGAACATTTTAGAGAAACAGGCAGGAACTAACCATGGCAAAGATTATTGGCATTGACCTCGGCACCACCAATTCGTGTGTCGCGGTTCTCGAGGGCGGAGAGCCCAAAGTGATACCAAATGAAGAGGGTTCGCGCACCACGCCTTCAGTGGTGGCGTTTACCAAGAGCGGCGAGCGGCTGGTAGGCCAGGTGGCCAAGCGCCAGGCCATCACCAACCCGGAGAACACCGTCTTCTCCATCAAGCGGTTTATGGGCCGCCGCTACAACGAAGTGAGCGACGAGATGAAGATGGTGCCCTTCAAGGTGACCCAGCAGGGCGACCATGTGGGCGTTCTGGCGCAGGGCAAGGAGTACACCCCGCCGGAAATTTCAGCCATGATTCTGCAGAAGCTGAAGAAGAGCGCCGAGGCCTACCTGGGCAGTACGGTTACCGAGGCAGTGATCACGGTGCCGGCTTACTTCAACGACGCGCAGCGGCAGGCCACCAAAGACGCGGGCAAGATTGCCGGCCTGGACGTGAAACGGATCGTGAACGAGCCGACGGCGGCCGCGCTGGCCTACGGGTTGGATAAGAAGAAGGACGAGACCATTGCCGTCTACGACTTTGGCGGCGGGACGTTTGACATTTCGATTCTGGAGGTGGGCGAAGGCGTGATTGAGGTCAAGTCGACCAACGGCGATACGCACCTGGGCGGCGACAATCTTGACCAGCGCATTGTGGAGTGGCTGATCGCCGAGTTCAAGCAGGAGCAGGGGCTTGATCTGGCTTCAAAGGGCAACGAAATGGCCTTGCAGCGGCTGAGGGATGCCGCCGAGAAGGCCAAGATCGAGCTTTCGACAACCATCGAAACCGAGATCAATTTGCCCTTCGTGACCGCCGACGCCTCCGGACCGAAGCACCTGGTGCGGAAGCTGACGCGGGCAAAGCTGGAGCAGTTGGTGGAGGACTTGCTTGACCGTTCGCTTGAGCCGTGCAAGAAAGCAATGTCGGATGCAGGCGTTACCGCCAGCCAGATCAACGAAGTGGTTCTGGTGGGCGGCCAGACGCGCATGCCCAAGATTCAGGAGATGGTGAAGAAGCTCTTCGGTCGGGAACCGAATCGCAGCGTCAACCCTGATGAGGTAGTGGCGATCGGCGCGGCGGTGCAGGCGGGCGTGCTCGCCGGCGAGGTCAAGGACCTTCTGCTGCTGGACGTGACGCCTCTGACCCTGGCCATCGAGACGCTGGGTGGGGTGGCGACGCCGATGATTCCGCGCAACACGACCATTCCGACTAAGAAGACGGAGACGTTTTCAACGGCTGCAGATTCGCAGACCGAGGTCGAGGTCCACGTGTTGCAAGGCGAACGGCCCTTGGCGGCGCAGAACCGTACGCTGGGCAAGTTCAAGCTGGCGGGCATTCCTCCGGCGCAGCGCGGCGTTCCGCAGATCGAGGTCACCTTCGACATCGACGCCAACGGCATTTTGAACGTGACGGCGAAGGACAACGCCACCGGCAAGGACACGCGCATCACGATTACGTCGAGCTCCGGCCTGAGCAAGGAAGAGATCGAGCGCATGGCCAAGGACGCCGATGTGCACTCGACCGAGGACAAGGAGAAGCGCGAAGAGATCGAAGCGCGCAACTCGCTCGACGGGCTGGTCTACAACATCGAAAAGATGCTGAAGGAGTCCGGCGACAAGATCGAGGGTCCTGAGAAGGGCGAGGTCGAGTCGGTACTGGCCGATTCAAAGAAGGTGCTGGAAGGCACGCCGTCTTCGAAGGAGCTGAAGGACGCTCACGAGAAGCTGACTCACGCCAGTCACAAGCTGGCCGAGGTGCTCTACAAGGCGAATGCTGCGCAGGCTACGGCAGCGCAGGACGGCCCTTCGGAGAGCGGTGGTACATCAGAAGCCAAGAAGGACGAAGGCGTTATCGACGCCGAGTACGTGGACGTGGACGACAAGAAATAGGACTTGCCGTCCAGGCGTATCCGTCCTTCGGCGGAAAAACAAGGGGTGGGCAACGTCTGTTGCTCACCCCGAAGCCATTAGGTCAACTAGACGCGCGAAAGGGAGCTCATGGTAATCAAAACGGGGATTGATTGGGCTAAGAAAGTTTGGCGACGTGGGACGCGCAGGTGGGGCAAAAAGAAGAAACTGGAAACGAAGGCGAGGAAGCTTGAAGAGTACCGCGCGGAGTCGGTGCAAATAATCGCGAACTACCAAGCGACAATTGAGGCAATGGCGCAACGCCCTCGGGTCCAAAACGATCCTTTGGACGAGAAAATGCTTGATTCGACCCGGAAGCGGATCGGCGAAATCCTGGACTCGGCAAAATCCGCGTCAAGCAAAAGCACCCTCCGCGATCTCGAAGAAAATGCAAACGAACAAGAGACATATCGCGCTTATCTCTGTCCTCGCGGAGAGATTGGCATAGAAGGCAAGCTCGCGACTAACCTCATCGAATGGTGGGGCATCCCGAAGACGGAAACCGAAACCCTTCGAAAGTTGCTTGAGCAAAAATTGGAAACCGGGGACGACGATCCAGGATGCGCACGATCAGCTCTGCAGAAGCTTTACAAGGAAGTGGAAGAATGGGGAGACTATCGAGAAGAGTATGAGGATTTGATGGCATCGTTTGCGCGGTATCTGTTTGTAGATGCCTTTTTCATGCCTATCATCGCAGCGGTATGCATATATTACGCCTTCTTGTGGCCCCCGCTAGTTGTTTGCGGATTTTTGATGGCAGGGGTTGCAGGAGGTTGCGTCAGCGTGTTAACCAAACTTCCCGCGCTTGAGGGGAGCCCCTCCGAGAAAATGGATTCCTACGAACGAAGAATTTGGAGCCGTATTGGCGTAGGAGTGGCTGCGAGTCTTGGGGGATGCGGGCTGCTCGGTTGGGGCCTCATCTCATTCTCCGCCCCTACCCGAACATTCTCGGAATTGTTGAGTCTTAGCGTTTCCCCGCCCCAATCAGTTCCGTCACAGCTCCTCGCGCTCCGTATTCTGGTCCCTTTGGCCATCTGCATTCTATTCGGATTTAGCGAGAGAGCACTGGTATCTTTCGATGGTGTGCTCAGCCATACGAAAAGACCATGAGGGTGCCGGCTCGCCACCCTGGTAGAGCATAATTGTCGGAATGAACTGCCTGTTTCGTTTCCCGTGTTACGATAAACGTTAAGCATGATTCAGTCGTTTGCCGACGGTGAGACGGAAGCGGTTTACCTGACCGGAAAGAGCCGGAGATGGGGCAACATTGCGCGGGTTGCGGCACGCCGATTGCAAGCAGTGGATTATGCCAGCGCGATTGAGGATTTGGTGAATCCGACCGGCAACCGGCTGGAGAAGCTGAAAGGCGACCGAGAGGGCTGGTGGAGTATTCGCATTAACGACCAGTATCGGGTGTGCTTTCGTTGGGACGGCACAGACGCTTGGGATGTGGAGATTGTTGATTATCACTAAGGAGAAACGCCTATGAGTATTCCGCGTAAACACGGGCAGAGGGGGGTGCCGATTCACCCTGGCGAGTTCTTGCGTGAGGATTTTCTTTTACCGCTGGGACTTTCGGCCAATGCTTTGGCCCTTGCATTGCGAGTACCGGTAACGCGAATCTCGGAGATTGTGCGGGAGCGCCGGGGGATTACGGCGGATACGGCGCTGCGTCTGGCCCGGTATTTTGGGACCACGCCCGATTTCTGGATGAAGATGCAGATGTCTTACGACCTGGCGCTGGCCAGCCGCGAGGTGACGGCCCGGATCAATGTAGAGATTTTTCCAGCGCCGCGGACGGAGACTGGTGAGTTGAAGGCTCGGCAGATTGCGTAATGAGGAATTGAGTCCAAACAGACTATGGCGACGACCCAAAACAAAGATTATTACGGCACGCTAGGCGTGAAGAAGACGGCGACGGCGGAGGAGGTCCGCAAGGCGTTCAGGAAAGCTGCGCGCCGCTACCATCCGGACGTGAACCCTGGCGACAAGAAGGCGGAGGAGAAGTTCAAGGAGATCTCCGAGGCCAACGACGTTCTGAGCGACGAGAAGAAGCGCAAGGTTTACGACCAGGTGGGGTTCTACTCCGACCAGATTGACCCGGCGACGGCCGAGGCCTATGCGCGGCAGCAGGGTGCGGGCGGGCGGCCTCCGGTGGACTTCGAGGGCTTCGACTTCTCCGGCTTTGGCGGGCCTGGGCACCAGACGGCGCAGCAGACGGGAGCGGGCTCGCAGTCGTGGGGCAGCTTCAAGGATATTTTTTCAGGCATGTTCTCCGGAGCGCAGCATCAGGAGCGGCCGCGCGGGCCGCAGCCGGGAACGGATCTCGAGTACCAGGCCACGGTGGACTTCTGGACGGCGATTCGCGGTGGGCAGGCGCGCATCCAGGTGAACCGGCAGGAGACGTGCCCCACTTGCCACGGGCAGGCGCACACCGGCGGACAGATGCAGTGCCCGGAGTGCAACGGCACGGGGCAGGTTTCGCAGATGGGCGGGCGGATGAAGTTTAATATTACCTGCCCGCGCTGCGGCGGCACGGGACGGATTTCAAACGATTGCCCCACCTGCCAGGGCGAGGGAGTGGTGAACAAGACCGAGACGGTGGAGTTCCGCATGAAGCCGGGAACGCGCGACGCGCAGCGCATTCGTCTGCCGGGCAAGGGCAACGCGGGGTTGAACGGCGGCGCGGCGGGAGACCTTTATATCATCGTTCGCACCGGAACGCATCCGGTGTTTACGCGCGTGGGCGACGATATTCAGTTGACCGTGCCGGTAAACATTGCCGAGGCTTCTCTGGGAGCTAAGGTCGACGTGCCGACCATCGATGGGCGCGCGCAATTGAAGATTCCTCCCGGCACGCAGAGCGGGCAAAAGCTGCGCATGCGAGAGCGCGGCGTGGAAAACGCGCAGCGCCCGGGGACGCGCGGCGACCAGATCGTGATTGTGGAAGTGGTGGTGCCGCACTTGCAGGACGAGCGCAGCAAGGAGATTATGCGCGAGTTTGCCAAGCTGAATCCCCAGGACCCGCGGGCGACGCTGTTTGAAAAAGGCAGGGAATAGGGAACAGGGAATAGGGAATAGGGCGGTTGAGTTGAGTGGTCACGATGCTTTTTTTGAGGCGGAAAAACAAGGAAGCAGTGCGAAAAAAGCGTCCAGATGATCACATTCCTGACGAAGCGATTACGGTAAGTTGATTCGAGATAAGCAATGGCGGCAAAACGCAAATCGAAGGGCGCGTACATGATTTCGGCGGTGGCCGAGATGTACGAGATTCACCCGCAGACGCTGCGCCTCTATGAGCGCGAGGGGCTGCTGAAGCCGTCGCGCACCGAGGGCAACACGCGGCTCTATACCGACGAGGACCTGGAGCGGCTGGAGTTCATTCTGAACCTGGCACGGGACTTGGGAGTGAACATCGCGGGCATCGCCATCATCCTGCAGATGCGGGAGCGTATGGAGGAGATGAACCGGCAGATGCAGAGCTTTGTGGAGTATGTGCGCACGGAGATGCTGTCGCGGTTTCAAGCTGCGGCTCCTGGCTCGGCCGGGGCGATTGTGCCCATACGCAAGCCGAGCGTGGTGGCCAGGGCTGCCTCGCCACGCAAACCGTAAACCCACCTTGCGCCCGTCTTCCAGGTTGTGTTTTTAATTCAAATAATCTAAACCTTTCCAGCTCGCTCTGAACCGGTATTCTTGTACCTGTATGTTGTACGTGCTTCTTGCATTGGCCGTCTTCGGCCTGATGACTTCCACGGTGTTTGCGGGCATGGTGCTCTGGGCTGTGCCGGGCTACCTGCGCGAACGGCGGCGGGCGCTGGCTGAGCTCGAGTCGCGGCCGGGGTTTACGCCGCCGCTGACTCTGCTGAAGCCGCTGCACGGGGCTGAGCCGGGGCTTGAGGCGCATCTGGCTACATTTTTCGAGCAGGACTATCCCGAATACGAAATTCTCTTCTGCGCGCGCTCGGCTGAGGATGCCGGCCTGGAGACGGCGCGTCGCGTTGCAGCGCGTTACCCGAAGATTCCGGTGAAGTTTCTTTCTACCGGAGGCCAGCCCGACTACATCAATGCAAAAGTAGCCTCGATGGAACGGATGGAAGCCGCGGCGGCGCACGAAATTCTGGTCATCAGCGACAGCGATGTGCGGGTGACCAGGGATTATCTGCGTTTCGTTGCGCTTCCCTTCGACAACCCGCGAGTCGGCGCGATGTGCTGTCCTTATCGCGGCGTGGCCGCCGAGGGCGGACTGTGGGCCCGGCTTGAGGCTGTGGGGATGAGCGTGGAGATGACCTCAGGAGTGCTGGTGGCAAGGGCGATGGAAGGGATGCAGTTTGTGCTCGGTCCGACGATGGCCTTCCGGCGCGAGACGATCCGCAGCATGGGCGGATTCAAAGTGACAGCTGACTACTGCGCCGACGATTTCGTGCTGGGCCACGAGACCTTCAAGTTAGGCCAGACCGTAGCGCTGAGCCACCACGCCATCGATCACATGGTCATCAATTCAAGCTTTGCGGCTTCGATCAAGCACCAGGTGCGGTGGATGAAGTCCACGCGGTTTTCGCGGCCCAAGGGGCACTTTGGCACGGCGCTCACCTTTAGCCTGCCGTTCGGGTTGCTGGCGTGGGGGATGGCTGCGGCTCTGGGGCACGCCTGGTGGGGTTTGGCACTTTTCGGCTGGAGCGTGGCCACGCGGCTGGCGCTCTCGATTGCGGTGGGCAGGCTGGTGGTGCGCGATAAGAGCTGGTTTGGGCTGATGATACTTTATCCGCTACGCGATCTGATGGGTTTCGGCTTCTGGGCGGCAAGTTATTTGGGTAGCCGAATTCTGTGGCGAGGTCGAGTCTTCGAACTTCTGCCGGGTGGAAAGATGCGGGCGGCGGAATAGGCTCGCGCTGGCTTCTGGGAATTTGAGGTTTCCAACTAGCCGCAAAAACAAAACGCGGCGAAGGTGGGGCACCCAATTTAATAACGGTGAAAGTGATTTAGAAATCCAGGCGCAGCGACATTTACGCGGCAACGCCAGATTCTAGAAGCTAGAAGCTAGAAGCTGCCTTTCGAACTGCATATACTTGAAACCATGACTGCGAAAGCTAATCCGGAATATATGCGCCGCGCCATCTGGCTGGCCACTCAGAACGTGGCTACCGGCGCGGGTGGTCCGTTTGCCGCTCTCGTCGTGCGCGACGGCAAAATTGTGGGCGAAGGCATCAACACTGTGACCGCGACCCACGACCCGACGGCCCACGGCGAGGTGAACGCCATCCGCGCCGCCGCAAAAACGCTCGGCACTTTCACGCTGGCCGGCTGCGAACTTTACAGCAGTTGCCAGCCTTGCCCCATGTGTTTGGCCGCGTCCTACTGGGCGCGCGTGGATCGGATATTTTATGGCGCCAGCTCCGCCGATGCGGCCCGTGCGGGCTTTGACGACGCATTTCTATACGACGAGTTCCGCAAGGAGCAGCCAGCGCGAGCGCTCCCCTCCACGCAACTGCTGGGCGACGAAGCCTGGGAGAGCTTCGAGGCCTGGATCGCGTCGGAGAACAAGGTGGAATACTGAGACGCTTGATTCGCACCATGTGGCGGAAGCGTTTGCGCGATTCTCGATTGCATTCGGCATCAAGCCTTTCAAATCAACTCTGGCGCTTCATGCTGGAATGTACGGCATGCCCCGTCTGTAACGCCGCCCTGAGTACTTCCGATAGCCCGCTGCACGCCTAACTGCACGTCCTCAGCCCCCGGCACGGTAAAATAGAGTTAATCGGATGATTCAAACTTCCTCAGCGGCTCCTCAGCAGGCATCCCGCACCGAGCGGGAGCCGGAGTTGCGGGCGCCCATCGTTCAGGTAAGCGGCCTCAAAAAGACCTACCAGACCGCGCGCGGCACGCTGAACCTCTTTGAGCGACTCAACCTCGAAGTAGAGGGCGGCGAGATGGTGGCCATCGTGGGCCAGTCCGGCGCGGGAAAAAGCACACTTTTGCACATTCTGGGAGCGCTTGATGCTCCCTCCGCGGGAACTGTATACTGCGCCTCAACCAATGTGGCCCAGCTCTCCCCACGCCAGGCCGCGGTTTTTCGCAACCGGGAGATCGGCTACGTTTGGCAGTTTCACTACCTGCTGCCGGAGTTTACGGCGCTGGAGAACGTGGCCATGCCTCTGCTGGCCTGCGGCGTAAACAAGCGGCAGGCGCTGACTGTAGCGGCAAACTGGCTGAGGGAGGTCGGATTGGAAGATCGCGGCAGCCACAGGCCCGGCGAGCTGAGCGGTGGAGAGCAGCAGCGCGTGGCTTTGGCGCGGGCGCTGGTCAATAATCCCCGCCTTCTGCTGGCGGACGAGCCTACCGGCGACCTGGACGAGACCACCGCCGGCATGGTCTTCGACCTGATTGAGCGGCTGCACGCAAGCCACGGTCTCACTTCAATTCTGGTAACGCACAACACGGATCTGGCGGCACGCTGTACGCGGGTTTTACGTTTGGAAGGCGGCCGGCTCACACCTTTGGTGGTCAATTCTTAAGTGGGATTGCAAACCCGGTGCAATTGATAGAAAATGCACCATTCCAACGATTTTTGAGTCTTAATAGGTAAGTAATCCGGTCAGGGACAAGTTTTTCACCCCAGCCGGGTTGCCAGGGCAGGGTGGATGTATCTTCAGTAGCACGAACGCCGGGGATTTGTGGAGCAGGGAACTCGCTCGCAACCATCCTAAAAGGGCCATTCGGGGCGAAAGTGCATTTTCAAGGGCGTCTCCGAGGGCGTAGTTCAAAGAGAGGCACGCGCGGGTTGGGCTGAAGCCGGAAAATCAACCGGACAGCCACTCCAGCCGATGGCTTTGTTCAGGGGAGAACAAAATGTTCGAACGCTATACGGAGAAGGCACGGCGAGTGATCTTCTTCGCGCGGTATGAGGCCAGCCAATTCGGTTCGCCCTATATCGAGACCGAGCACCTGCTGCTCGGCCTGCTGCGCGAGGACAAAGCGTTAACCAACCGTTTTCTGCGCTCGCATGCTTCGGTGGAGTCGATCCGCAAGCAGATTGAGGCGCACACCACCATCCGCGAAAAGGTCTCCACCTCTGTTGACCTTCCGCTTTCTAACGAGTGCAAGCGGGTTCTGGCCTATGCGGCGGAGGAAGCCGAGCGGCTGGGCCACAAGCACATTGGGACTGAACATTTGCTTTTGGGTCTGTTGCGTGAAGAGAAGTGCTTTGCCGCGGAGATTTTGCAGGAGCGCGGCCTGAAGCTGGCGCAGATTCGCGACGAGCTGGCCCGCGTGACGCAGGAGAAAGTTCCGCCGCAGCAGCGCCAGCGCGAGAGCAGCCTGCTGGCCGAGTTCAGCCGCGACCTGACCCAGGCGGCCTCGGACGGGCAACTCGATCCGCTGGTGGGCCGCGACGGCGAGCTGGAGCGTGTGGTGCAGATTCTCTGCCGCCGCACTAAGAACAATCCAGTGCTGATTGGCGAGCCGGGGGTGGGCAAGACGGCAATCGTCGAAGGCCTGGCGCAGCGTATCGCCGACGGCGAAGTGCCCAGTTTCCTGGCTGACAAGAAAGTCCTCGGCCTCGACCTCTCGCTGATCGTGGCCGGAACCAAATACCGCGGCCAATTTGAAGAGCGGCTCAAGACCATCATGAAAGAGTTGATGGAGAATCAGAACTCCATTATCTTTATCGACGAGCTGCACACGCTCGTTGGGGCGGGCTCGGCCGAGGGTTCGCTGGACGCGGCAAACATTCTGAAGCCGGCGCTCAGCCGCGGCGAAATTCAGTGCATCGGCGCCACCACTCCGGCCGAATACCGCAAATCCATCGAGAAAGACCGCTCGCTGGAGCGGCGCTTCCAGGCCGTCAAGGTGCCGCCGCCCAACGAAGCCGATGCCATCAAGATCATCCACGGCATAAAGGACCGCTATGAGAAATTTCACGCGGTCAGTTATACGGATGACGCGATCGAGTTTGCCGTCTCGCACTCCAACCGCTATATCCCCGACCGCTTCCTGCCCGATAAGGCCATCGACCTGATCGACGAGGCCGGTGCGCGCGTAAAGCTGCGCCAGACCTCGCTGCCCGAGGAGATCACCGAGGTGCAGAAGCGCATCAAGTTCATCGTGCATCGCATGGATTCGGCCATCGCCAACCATGAATTCGAGAAGGCGCGCTTCTACTCCGACGAGGAGCGCAAGGAGCGCGAAAGCCTGCGTGCCCTGCGCGACAAATATCACCTCGACGACTCAGCCGCCGGCATCGTGGGCCGCGAAGATATTGAGGACGTGGTCAGCCGCTGGACCGGCGTGCCCGTAACCAGCATCAAGGAAGAAGAGACCCAGAAGCTTTTGCGCGTGGAAGAAGAGCTGCACAAGCGCATCATCTCGCAGGAGAAGGCCATCGGCGCATTGGCTCGGGCTATTCGGCGTTCCCGCGCCGGCCTCAAATCGCCGCACCGCCCCATCGGAAGTTTCCTCTTCCTCGGTCCCACGGGCGTAGGCAAAACGGAAATGGCGCGCACATTGGCCAACTTCCTCTTCGGCTCCGATAAAGCGCTCATCCGCTTCGATATGTCGGAGTTTATGGAGAAGCACTCCGTCTCGAAACTCATCGGTTCGCCTCCGGGGTACGTGGGCTACGAGGAGGGCGGCCAGTTGACGGAACGCGTCAAGCGCTCGCCATACTCGGTCGTGCTGCTCGACGAGATCGAGAAGGCGCATCCCGATGTGTTCAACATTTTGCTCCAGGTCTTTGAGGACGGGCAGTTGACTGACGGTCTCGGCAACACGGTTGACTTCAAGAACGTGATCCTCATCATGACCTCGAACATTGGCGCCAAGTACCTGGTGAAGGAGAAGAAGTCGCTAGGCTTCCACAGCGATAGTGAAGAGCAGATTAACGAGGCTGTCGAAAAGAATGTCATGGCCGAGGTAAAGAAGGCATTCAACCCTGAATTCCTCAACCGCCTCGACGAAACCATCCTCTTCCAGTCGCTCACAGACGCCGACCTGATCCAGATCGTCGAACTGCTGGTGCAGAGTTTGAACGCCAACCTGGCCCAGAAGTCGATCACCATCTCCGTCACCGAGGAAGCCAAGAAGTGGATTCTCGACAAGACGCTCACTGACCGCAGTTACGGCGCGCGGCCGTTACGGAGGGCATTGCAACGTTACGTCGAGGACCCATTATCTGAGGCACTGATCGCCGGAAAGATCTCCGAGCGCCCGGCTTTCCTTGAGGTTTATCTTGATGCAAACCAGTTGTTCTACCGCCCGGTGAGCGCGGATGAAGCAGTGAGCGATGAAAAGGCCGCCGGAATCCTGCTGTTCAGCAACTGAGCGGTTCAAACGAAGCAATAAAAACCCCCGGCGAAGGTGCCGGGGGCTTTCTTTATCGAGGGGTATCTTGCGTTCGATAGTAATTGACTGAGTGGGAATTAAGCGCCGGCTTTTGCGGGGGTTGGAGGCTCAACCGGCTGCCTGCGTGCAGCCTTCACCATCTTGTTGCGCTGGGCGCGGAGCTTGAGGAAAGCTTTGGCTTCGACGTAGAGCCGGGGCAGGTCGCGATTCACAAACGCCTTCCAGACCACGCGGAAAGCGGCCTTGGGCCGGAAGTAGTACTCGTCGTAAAAGCGGTGGACCATTTCAAGGATGTAGTCGGTAGGCAAGCCGGGGTATTCGATGTGCGCCATCTGGTGGCCGCCTTCATCCATCATGGCCGTGGCATTCTTGATGAAGCCGTTGGCCTTGGCGTAGTCGTAGAACTCAGTGCCGGGGTAGGCGTGGGCGATGGAGACCTGAAGAGTTTCCACATCCAGCGACTTGGCGAAGTTGATAGTGTTGCGGATCGACTCTTTGGTTTCGCCGGGTAGGCCGAGGATGAAGTCGCCGTGAATGGTGAGGCCGAGCTTGTGGCAGTCGCGCGCAAAGTCGCGAGCGCGCTCGACGGTGGCGCCCTTCTTGATGTTCTTGAGGATCTGGGGGTCGCCGGACTCAAAGCCCACGATCAGCAGCCGGCAGCCGGCTTCCTTCATAGCCTTGAGCGTGTCGTAGTCGGTGGTGACGCGGGAGGTGCAGCTCCAGGTGAGGCCCAGCGGCTTGAGTTTTTCGCACAGCTCGATGGTGCGGACCTTTTGGATATTGAAAGTGTCGTCGTCGAAGAAGAACTCCTTGACTTCGGGGAAGTTTTGTTTGGCCCAGGCGAGTTCGGCGGCTACGTCATCCGTAGACCGCTTGCGCCAGGCGTGACCGCTCAAGGTCTGCGGCCACAGGCAGAAGGTGCATTGCGCCGGGCAGCCGCGCGTGGAGTAGAGCGCGATGAAGGGATGGAGCAGGAAGGGGACGTTGTAGCGGGTGACGTCCATATCGCGCTTGTAGATTTTTGTGGCCCAGGGCATGGCGTCGAGGTCTTCGACCTGGGGCCGGTCGGGATTATGGACGATTTTTCCGCCCAGCTTGTAGCTGATGCCAAGAATTTCGTTGAGCGGCTTTCCCTGGGCAAACTCGACCACGGAGTAGTCGAACTCGCGGCGGCAGATGAAGTCCAGCGCGGAGCATTCGTTGAGGGCGCGGTCCGGGTCGGTGGTCACCGGAGGGCCGACGAAAGCGATGCGGATGGAGGGGTTGGCGGCCTTGATGGCCTCGGCGAGGCGCTGGTCGCCCTCCCAGCCGACGGTCGAGGTGAAGAGCACCAGGAACTCGAAATCCTTGCTGATCTTGATGGTTTCGTCGGCGGAGACGTGGTGCGGAGGGGCATCGAGCAGTCGCGAACCCTCCAACAGGCCGGCTGGGTAGGTGAGCCAGACGGGGTACCAGTAGGACTCAATCTCGCGCGTTGCGGGCCAGCGCGAGCTCGCGCCACCGTCAAAGTTCTCAAACGAGGGCGGATTCAGGAGAAGTGTTTTAAGGGGCTTTTGCATCCCTTTAATTTTAACATTTTTGCAAGATTCACGCCGTTCTCATTCGGTCAAGGGGCTACTTTGCGTGCAGCTCGTTCAGCCAATCTTCCATGTGGCCCAGGGCGCGGAGCAAGCTGAGCCGGGCCTTGGCCAAGTCGAATCCGGCGTCCAGCGCGTCCTCAAATTTCTGGCGCTCTTCAATACGGGCCAACTGTTCGGCTTTAGGGGTCAGTTGCGGCTGGGCTGCAGGACCGCTTTCAGTGCCGTTGCCAAGTTCCAGTTGGGCCAGGACGGATTGCAACTGCTCTTTGGCGATCTGCTGCTTGAGGCTGGCGATATCTGCCTGCGTATCCAACTCGCGCAGGTTGCCGGTGAGTTCCGCGATCTCAACGTCATTTTTCTGCTGAGCCTGTTCGGCCTCGACGGTAGCACGCAGCGCTTCGGCCGCCGACTGCCTTGATTTGGCATGAAGTCCGAGATCGAAGATCGGTATCTGAATCGAGAAGCCCGAGCTAAAGTTATTGATCGGGATGCTTTTGGCGTAATATGCGTTGAAGTCGTTCAGAATCGTGGTACTGCGGCTATAGAGCGCACTGAAGCCGAGTTGTGGAAGGAATTCATTTAACAGATCCCCGCGCGCAGTCTTTTGCTTTGAGATCGCAAGCATCTGTACCGATTGAATAGCGCCGGTGTTCTGATCAGTGTTGTTTGCCGTCACTGCCGGAATTTCGGGGATGCTGGCATGGTCGGGCGTAATGGAACCCACAGGCAGGCCTGTAAGTGTTGCAAGCTGTTTGGCAAGTGTTGCCGCGCGGGTCTCCAGATGCAGGCGCTTCAGTTTGAGTTGGGCCGCGGTGAGACGGGCCTCCAACTGATCGCTGAGCGAGGCGACTCCGGCCTCGGCGCGCTCCTGCTCGATCTCAACCAACCGTCCAGCAAAGGTTTCCTGTTGACGGGCGCTTTCAAGTTCTGTGTCTACGGTATCGAGTTCGATGTAAGCCGTTGAGGCGTCGAGCGCCACTTGCTCGCGGGCATCGTTGAGGTTGAGTGTGGCGGCCTTGAGTCCCGAGCGTGCCGCGGCAATATATTGCCTCTGGGGAAAACTGAGGACCGTCGACTGCACGGTAGCGTTCATGATCGATGGGATGCCCCCCGTGAAGCCCACATCGGGCAGAGCCGGGAGCCCTGAGCCGAAGGCTACACTGGGCACATAAACATCCTTGGTCTGCGTCAGTACCGCCTGGGCCTTTTGCACATCGGCATCGGCCAGCCTGACGGCGCTTGAATTGCGCTGGGCCAGGTCCACCACGGTGCTCAGCGAAACCTGCGCCGGCAGCAGCGCGGGCACAGCCATCAGCCCCATGATCAGGAGCCAGGCAGGGCGCGGATTGTAAGCGATCTTCAGCATATTAATTCGCCGCTTCCTGTGAGCTTCCGCCGCGAACGGGCTTGTAATCATGGGCCAGTGCCAGTGCCGCTGCGCGCTCTCGATTGGCCGCCGCAGGGTCTCCAAGCTGTTCCTTGAGACTGGCCAGGCGGGCGTGAGCCACAAACGCCGGCGCTTCTTCAGTTTTTGCGGATCCGTCCAGATAATCTTCCAGCATTCTGGCAGCCAGCTCCGGGTCGCGTTTGGATTCAGTGAGCACGCCTGCGCCGTCATACAGCGAAACAGCCGCGTGCTTGTCGCGCCACGCAGCGGTCAGGATGCTGTGTACCGCCGACTCCATCTCCGTCCAGCGTTGGCGGCGGGAATAAAACCCGGCCAGGGTCGACCACTGTTTGGCGGGATGCGCGCCCTCCGCAACGGCCTGCATGAACTCGCGCTCGGCTGTGCCGTAGTCCTTGCGTCCTTCGGCAATGCGGCCAAGCAGTTCGTGGGCGCGTGCCGCATCCACTTTCGCCAACTGCGCGGCGATTTCCTGCGCCTTATCCACGCCGCCGCCCACGATTCCGGGCGCTTGAAAATCATAGTCGCCAAGGGCGTACAGGGCTTCGGCATTGCGGGGATTCAGCCGGACCGCTTCTCCGAACTCCGCCTGTACACGCTTGGCCAGCGAATAGGCTATCAAAAACGAAGCCTGACCAGCTTTCTGGCCCAGGGCGCGCCCCAGCCACAAATGATAATCGGAGTTCTGCGCATCCAGCTGAACCGCCTGCTCGCACTGGCTTACGGCTTCATTCCACTGCTCCAATGTGTAGCGCACGCGGCATTGCAGGTTATGATCCTCAGCCTGTCCGGCGCCTGATGGGGGCAGTGAGTAGAGCAATGCCAGCGCGTGGTCCGCCTCGCCTGCCTGCAAAGCCGCGTTGGCCTGGGCAAGCAAGTCCTGAGCAGAAGCCGGAATCGTCACGGCCGCCGCCAGAACAAATGCCGGGACCATCCTTGCCGCACTGCGCAACACCATCACCGCACAACCTTGATCGCAACGCCCTCCTGCAAGGGCTGTCCGTTGGCTGTCCCGGTTGCCACCGTATCTCCCTCATTGAGTCCGGAGAGAATGGCCACCTGGGTGAGATTGATGGTTCCGATGGTCACCGGGGTACGTTCCAGTTTGTTGCCGGTCATCTTGTAGACGTAGGGCTTGCCGTTCTCCGAACGCAGCGCCTCGCGCGGTACGCTGAGCGTATTCGGCTCGCTGGAAGTGGTTACCGTGACATTGACGTTGGTATAGGGCAGCAGTTCGCCGTCCGCATCGTCGACCTCGACCATCACTTCGCCTACATTGCGCGTGCCATAAGTAATCACGGTTACGGGAGTGCGCACGATGTGCCCATGCCACTGCTGCCCAGGCTTGGCGTCCCACTTGATCCGTATCGGCTGACCGACGGCCAGGCGGCCAATATCAGGCTCATCAAAATAGGCCCGCACGCGCTCATGGTGCAGGTCGGCCAACTGAAGCAGCAGCTTTCCCTGTTCAACAAAATCCGTGCGCCCGGCAGCGAGGCTATAGACCGTGCCGGCTACGGGAGCATGGATGGAGGATTGCGCCACCACCTGGCGCGCCGCCTCCAGATTGGCTTCCGCGTCGGCCATCTCTGCCCGCGCCTTTGCCACCTCATCCGGCGAGTAGCGGTTGTTGGCGCTCTCGTCGGCTGCATGCAAACTGGCTTCTGCTGCATCCAGCCGTTGCTGCGCGTCCGTCACCTCGCTTGCCGAGGCTGCGCCTGCGTTCTTTAGTTTGATGAGTGCATCCAGATCGTGCCGGGCCTGCTCGCGGTTCAGCCGGTCGCGTGTAGTCTCTGCCGCTGCTTCGTGGCGCTCCTGCTGGGTTCCGTTGTGTGTGGCCGCTTCCATCGCTGCCTGTGCCGCCTTCACGCTGCTCTCGGCGGCAGCCACCCGTGCGCGCGCCTGCACATCGTCCAGCACCAGCAGCAGCTTGCCCGCCGGCACCTGGTCCCCGGGCTGCACGTAGACGGCCTTGACGGTGGTTGCAATGGGACTATAGAACTCGTAGTTGTTCTCCGGCTCCACGCGTCCGTTGGTGCTCACCGTGTTCACCAGATCCTGGCGAGTCACTTTCGCCACATGCACCGGCAACTGATCGCGCATCAGGGAGCGCGCCGTAAAGAACACAATAACGGTAACGATGGCCGCGCCCCGCCAAAACCAGAGCCGGCGACGGTCCGATTGCTTTTTCTCTTCAGTCATTCACGTAACCAGAGTCAGTATATAGGACTCGAAAGCTGTTCTAGCGGTGCAAGTTATTGGATTTGATGCCAAACTGGCCGCCCCATCTCCCGGCCCGTACAATCATAAGATGGCCCAGAAACCGCGCTATACCGACCAACACGCCAAGGCCGGCCTCGATTTCGCCTTTCCCCCCATCGAGACCTGGCAGAACCAGTTTCCCGGCTACGAGATCCTCATCGACGATCCGGAACTGACCTCAGTCTGCCCCAAGACCGGTCTGCCCGACTTCGGCGTCCTGACCATCCGCTACATGCCCCGCGAACGCTGCCTTGAGCTGAAATCGCTGAAAGAATATCTCTTCAGCTACCGCAACCTCGGCATCTTTCAGGAAAACATCGTCAACCAGGTGCTTGAAGACGTAGTGAAGGCCTGCGACCCGGTCTGGGCCGTAGTCCGCGGCGAGTTCCGCCCCCGCGGCGGCATCGGGACCACCGTAGAAGCCCGCTGGCCTCGACCCGCAGCCTGAAACCAACGGGCCATCAATAGCCGATTATGATATTCCTGTAAACTCTCGCTTCAATTGCGGGATCAACCCTCTTGCCCACTTCGCCCCAGCCTCTTCGCCCCCGCATCAGCCCCGCCCTGGGGACGCTGCTGCTGCTCATCGGCCTCAACCTCTTCAACTACATTGACCGCTACATTCTCCCCGGCGAAGTCTCGCTCATCCAGCGTGAATTCCACTCCACCGATCAGCAAATGGGCGCGCTGACCACGGCGCTGTTTGTGACCTACATGCTCGTAGCGCCAATCAGTGGCTGGCTGGGAGACTGGCTGCCTCGAAAGCCACTGATTATCTTTGGCGCGGTGCTGTGGAGTGTGGCCACAATGGCTACCTACTGGGTTCACGATTACCGGACCCTCTTCATTCGCCATGCGCTGGTTGGAGTGGGCGAGGCGACATTCGGCATCTTTGCCCCCGCCGTGCTGGCCGACTTCTATCCCGAGCGCGACCGCACCCGCGTTCTCTCCATCTTTTATCTGGCCATTCCGGTGGGCGCGGCGCTGGGCTACCTTGCGGGCGGAGAACTGGGCTCATTGTGGGGATGGCGTCAGCCGTTCTTTCTCTGCGCAATTCCCGGCCTGATCATTGCCGCGCTCTACGGCTGGATAGGCCGTGAGCCGGAGCGCGGAGCCTGCGATCGAGTTCGACCTGCACACAAACGTACGTTTTCGATCGAATCCTTCCTCGAGTTTATCCACCAACTCCTTGGACTTTTTTTCAACCCAGCCTTTCTCGCCGGCACCTTCGGCCTTGCAACGCTCACCTTTGCCATGGGCGGAATCTCGGCGTGGGTGCCCACATTTCTGCACCGTACCGCCGGTCTCTCCGTCGCCAACTCCAGCATGGTGGTCGGCGCCATCACGGTAGTGGACGGCATCGCCGGCACCCTGACAGGCGGCTGGCTGGCCCAGCGCTGGCTGCGCACCAACTACCGCGCCCTCTACCTGCTTTCCTTCTGGAGCGTCGCCCTCACCCTGCCCTGCGGCGCGATGGTCTTCTTCGGTCCCCGCGCATGGGCCGTCCCCGCCCTCTTCGCAGCCGAGTTCTTCCTCTTCCTCAACACCGGCCCGCTCAACGCCGCCATCGTCAACTCAGTCTCCGCCCCCGTCCGCGCCACGGCCATTTCCTTCAACCTCTTCTGCATCCACTTCTTCGGCGACACCTTCTCGCCCACCATCATCGGCGCCATCTCCGACCGCACGAACCTGAGCATAGGCCTGGGCGCAACGCTGATCTTTCTGGTAATCTCCGCCATAATCCTGCGGACCGGAGCCCGCTTTGCCCCGCCGCTGGAAGAAACAGGGAATAGGGAATAGGAAATAGCATCTCACCGCCGTCGCCGACCCGCTGACTCGCTGACTTGCCGACCCGCTGCTTCTTTCACTTCCCCGTCCGCGTCTCCTGATCTCGCGTATTCATAAAACCCCGCCGCCCCCCCTGTGACCTCAGATTAGGATCGTTGATCGGAGGCCGGCTCTGGTCGGCGCTGAACCCGCGCACCAGCATGGGATTAGGCTTGAACTTCGGCGGCCCTCCATAAAACTGCCGAGCATGGCTAAGCAGCATTCCAGCCCGCCCGTGCATAGGCTGCACAATCCCGCGCACCTGCACATTCATATCCCGATATTTCATCAACTCCCCCACCTCATCGTGATCCTCCCACAAGCTGATGATGGTGAACCGGCAAGCCTCATCGGTAGTCTCCGGCGTGCAAACGTCGAGGTATCGAGTCCCATCCGGCAGTTGCACCACGTCATAAACATGCGCCGAAACGCAAACGTCCTTATCCACCAGCTTGGTAGCCTCATCGGCCGTAATGCAAGGCTTAGGTTTGCCGGCCACAGCAGCCAAAGGCACAGCCAGAACAAAGAAAACCACCCAATGCAGCGGGCGCAAGGCCATCAAAAACTCTTTTCCGGGGAATGGGAGAATGTTAGCGCGAAAAGAGCGAGTTGGGAAGTGAACCCCCGGTTATTGAAGACTGCAAAAGGAATGTCCGCACAAACACGCTATAAACGTAGACTTTATTGAGGACTGCGAGCGCGCCGGAGGCGCTAACTTCGTTAGCCCCGAGCTTTAGCGTGGGGAAAAGGGATTCAATAAGATTGTTACGGAGTCCTGTAGGGGCGGCGCGAGGGCTTTGTATCAGGGCACGACTTCAGTCGTGCCGAAAAGGGCATGAAAAATGAGGGGTTTTAACCCCTGAGAGATCACAGCATAGTTACGGAGGCAATTTATGGAACACGCTCAAATGCCGATTTACATTGAGAGGCAGCCATGCTGACAAAGATAGTCAAGCTGAGAAAACGCGGAAACGGCTTCTGGATTACCGTCCCAGCGGCAATCGTGAAACAAAAGAACCTGAAACCAGGCGATGAGGCACAGTTCACGCAAACAGGAGTATATGAATTTGAGTTGAGCCGCATTTGCAGTCAATACGGAGCAATCGAGAAGATACTTACTTTCAGCCGTGTCATGCCGACAGGGGATGCGTTCAATCGGGAGGATGCTAATGAGCGGTAAAGAGATGTTTTTGCAATCCCAGGTGCCCAAAAGCGAGGCACCTGGGGCACCCTCATGTTGTGGTAGAGGCGACGAGAGCCCAGGGCACCCGAGCCAGCCGCCTCCGCGCTACGCGAAAATGATCGCGTGACTGTCCTTGAGGTCCTGCGGAAAATTGTCAATGATCTTCAGGTAAGCAGCCTCAATAGCTCGCACCTCGTCCGTATTCAGGAATGTGCGTGCCTCCTGCCAACCAATTGGCCAAACGTCTCCTCTGCCGATTGCGCCACCCATCACAATCGCATGCGACAACCCCCGCTCAATATCCTTCAGCGGAAAATTCAGAATCTCAGCGAAACCAATCAAGTTCTCTTGTTTTCCACGAACGCACGAAAGTGCCTGCAAGTTGTTATTCACACATTGCAAAATGCGATCCTTGCTGACCATCGCCATTCTCTGCTCCTTTCGTTACCAGTTTGTTCCGTACTGCCCCAAGTCAAAGCCGCGAATCTTCTGACTGCGTTGTCGTATCGCCGGAGCGAGAGGCCCGATCGCTTCATACCCAAATGACAACCGCGTCCACTCCTTGCATTTCGCGCAGACAAACCAATAAACCTGTTTGCCCTCGTGAAAGCAGTAGTAAATTATCCTCTTATCCTCAATCACATTGCATCGAGGATTAGAGCACTGCAAATCGCCACTATGACGAATAAACTCCATCTCAAACCTCAATTGTAAGGTGCATTTTGCCTCTCAGATGCCTCAGAGGGTCAAACACCAGAACAGCAATCATTCTTTATATTATTGATTCTAAATGGCGTCCTCGACGGGATTTGAACCCGTATTATCGCCGTGAAACGGATGCTGCCTCAGCGTGCGCCAACTAACTCTTCACTCTTAGCGCTTTGCCCGTAGTGGCTAACCACATAGTTATCAAGAATCTGCTTAAACTCGGCCACGATCGTATCGCCCTTGAGAGTGATGGATAACTTCCCATCGATATAAACCGGCGCCTTAGGCTCCTCAAAAGTCCCCGGCAAACTAATTCCAAGATTCGCGTGCTTCGATTCGCCGGGTCCGTTGACCACGCAGCCCATCACCGCCAGCTTCAGCTCTTCCACGCCGGGATACTTCTTCCGCCACTCCGGCATCTGCGCCCTCAGATAGCTCTGAATCTGCTCCGCCAGCTCCTGAAAATAAGTGCTCGTAGTGCGTCCGCATCCAGGGCAGCTCGTCACCTGCGGCATAAAGCTGCGAATCCCGAGCGATTGCAAAATCTGTTGCGCCGCCTGCACCTCTTCCGTCCGGTCTCCGTAGGGCTTCGGCGTCAGGCTGACGCGAATCGTGTCGCCAATCCCGGCCAGCAGCAGCGGCGCCAGTCCAGCCGTCGATGCAATCAGCCCCTTCGCGCCCATGCCCGCTTCCGTCAATCCAAGGTGCAGCGCATAGTCGCAACGCGCGGCCAGTGCCGTATAAACATCCACCAGGTCGCGCACGCCGGAGACCTTAGCGGAGAGAATAATCTGGTCGTGCCGCAGTCCATAGCGCTCGGCGGCCTTGGCCGAATCCAGCGCGCTCACGACCATCGCTTCCATCATCACGTCGCGCGCCGGCAGCGGATTAGCCTTCTTGCTGTTCTCGTCCATCATGCGCGTCAGCAGCGCCTGGTCCAGCGAACCCCAGTTCACGCCGATGCGAACCGGCTTCTGGTTCTCGACTGCGCACTCCACCATCACCTGAAAATTGTCGTTATCCTTCTTGCCGATTGAAGCGTTGCCCGGATTAATCCTGTACTTCGCCAGCGCCCGCGCCGTAGCGGGAAACTTCTTCAGCAACAAATGCCCGTTGTAGTGAAAATCCCCCACGATGGGCACACGCAGCCCGCGCTTATCCAGCCCCTCCACAATGTGCGGAACAGCAGCGGCGGCCTCTTCGTTATTCACCGTAACGCGAACAAGTTCTGACCCAGCCGCGGCCAGTGCCGCAACCTGCTCAATCGTCCCCGCAATATCCGCCGTATCGGTATTGGTCATCGACTGCACGACGACCGGGACCTCCCAGCCGACGCGAACCTGCCCAATCTTGACCGTAGGTGTCTTCCTGCGCTGAATCTCCGCCATAGTTCTAGTTTACCGTTGAGTGCTAAATGCGATGCCAAAAATCGCGCACTTTGCAGATAATAACCCTCAGTTGGCGCACAATAAAAAAGGAATCGGAAAAGCGCAGGTTTACCGACCTCCTGGTCCCTTAGTCCTTCGGCGCTTTTGTCCGTGAATCACAGTTTCACAGGTGCTACCCCACCCCTAGGGTGGTCCACTTCACCTCGTGTTCGCCTTTTCTCTGGAATAAGTGATTGATTCTATTAGATAATTAACGTAAAAATGCATGTAATTATTTGCGCAAAAATGTCGTTTTCGGTACAAAATTGTCTCGAAAATGTCAAAATCCGACCGTTTTTGTACCGCTGACGAGAGGGAATGATCTGCCTATAGCGGAATAACAGTCGATGAATCCCGAAACCGCAGCACTAAAAGTTGATATGACCACCAGGGAATACTGTTGCCTGATCCCTGCGGTGCTTTACTGACCACTGACAACTGTCCACTGTTCACTGTGTTCTTAAATGTAGTCCCGAAACAGTTCCGCGGAGGGCGCCGCAATCACGCCGCGGCCGACGAGCATTCCGTCTTCGGCGGCAACTTTGGAGCCTGCGGCAACCGCTGCCTGCACGCTGGAGACGTCTCCGGCCATGAGCACGAATCCCTTGCCGCCGAGAGCCATGGCCAGGTGAACCCGAAGCAGCGTCACGTTGGCGGATTTGACGCACTCGTCGGCGACCGCGATGATGCTGGCCGCGGAGAAGGTCTCGATTACGCCGATGGAGCGCAGCTCTTTGGGGTCGATATCGACGGCGTTGGAGATGGCCTGGAGAACCGATGGATGAATGTGCGCGATCTGCCGCCTCTCAATCAGCGAGGGCCCGGCGACAGCTCCGCCGGCCTGAACCGCTGTGGTGACCGAGGCCACGTCGCCGGCGATGACGATGAGGTATTTCCCCGAGCAGATGCTGCGCGCCATGAGGATCTGAACCTCTGCCGCCTTCAGCATGGCATCTTGAACGGCGTAGCCGGTAGCGATGCTGGATAACTCGATAAGCCCGATAGAGACGATCTCAGCCACTGATGAACTCCTTAACGATCCACTAGTTCAATAACCTATTACTTCACACACACACTATCCACTAATCACTATTCACTTCCTCACGCCTCAATCATCACTGAATCCGCCGTCACCGTCACCACTCCGTCGATGCTGGCATGGATACGTGCGCCCAGCTTGCCTTGCTGCGGCACGGCGAGAAGATCGCCCACGCGAACCCGATCTCCGCACTTGACCACTGGAACCGCAGGAAGTCCCGCATGCTGTTTGAGCGGCAAGTTGACCTTATGCGGTGAGAAGCTGTGCTCGCGCAGAGGCCCTTCGTTGGTGAACTCGCCCAAACCCAATCTGGCAATGAGCCTGCGCATCGGAACGCGGCGGAACTCGGCCATGGGATGCGGCGTGATGGATTCGGGCGAGCCCTTGAAGGTGAGGTCGCGTTCGCGTGCCAGCGGCTTGTTCTGCACGCAGACAGTCTTGGGGTCGAGATCCTCGGGGCAGGCGTATAGGGTGCAGAGATTGCACTCGCAGCAGTAGAGCGTGGCGGCCATGGCGTCGTTGCCCATGGCAAAGCCGAGCGACTGCATGGCTCGATGGGGCTCGATGGGGTGACCGAGCAGAAAGCGTGGACAGAACTCGGTGCAGAAGCGGCACTGATCGCAGGCCGAGCGGCCGATCTTGGCCACATGGTGCCAGGGCGCGTTGTGCCGCTGGATGAGGCTGTGCGTGGCAGGCAGAACGATGATGCCGCCGGTGGTCTTGAGCACAGGCTCGTCCAGGCTGGCGGCGGGCTTCGCCATCATCACGCCGCCCAGAAGCACGCCGAAGTCAGGCACGGTAGGCCCTCCAGCGGCTTCAATGACTTCGCCAATCGAGATGCCCACCGGAACGCGCAGCGTTACAGGCGTCTCCACAGCCCCAGCTACCGTCAGATATTTATGCGTCACCGGCCGGTCAAGGCCGATATTGATGAGGGTTTCGACGTTGGCGACGACTGCGTCCACATCCTTGGGCAGTCCGCCAGGAGGGATGACCCGCCCGGTGACCAAATGGACGAGGATGAACTCATCCCCCGCCGGGTAAGTATCCGGCAGAGGCACCACGCGCACGCCGGGCGGAACCTGCTGTTCCAGCGCCTCGATGATCTCGTGATACTTTTCCTTGATTCCGATGACGCCTTCAGGCGCGCCGACCAGCTCCATCGCAATCCTCATGCCGCGCAGGAAGGGTTCGGAGTGGTGATGGAGGAGTTCCTTGTCCTTGTGCAGCAGGGGTTCGCATTCGGCTGCGTTGGCAATAAGGAGCGATACCCGAGCCTTGAACTTCACGGCTGCAGGGAACCCACCCCCACCCGCGCCCACAATACCAAGCTCCTCAATCCGCTCGGTAGACGGGGGGTGGGATGAGCGGGCTTTCGGCTGAAGTTGCGACTTATCAGGATTTGCCGTCATTTAGGGTCAGCCTCAAAATCTGCCAAAATAATGATTGACTCTGACAGATAATGTATTATATCATTCAACTTCAGTCAAGAACTGTCAACAATGAAATGCTTGATTCCCAATATCGGTAGTACTTCGTTCAAGTACCGGGTTCTGCAGATGCCGGAAGAGGCTGTTTTGGCGGAAGGGCGCGTGGAGCGGATCGGGCAGCCGGGAGGCGAGTGCGCCGATTACCCAGCTGCTATCGCCAAGTGTCTGGCGGCGATTGCGGGCGAAGGCAAGACTATCGAGAATCTGTCGGAGATCGACGCGGTGGGGTTCAAAGTGGTTCATGCCGGGCCGCACAGCGAACCTCAATTGATCGACGACGACTTCCTGGCGGCAATGGAGGAGTTTTCGTTTCTTGCGCCGGCGCACAATCCTGCTTATATTGCGGCGATCAAGGCTTTTCGGCAGGAGTTGCCGGGAGTGCCGCTGGTTGCGGTGATTGAGACTGGCCCTTACCGGTTCATGGACGAGGCGGCGACCACCTACGCGGCGCCGTACGAGTGGCGGCGGGATTTTGGGATTCGGAGGTATGGATTTCATGGCGCGAGCCATCGTGCTGCCAGCGAGCGGGCATTGGTGCTGATGGGACGGACGAAGCTGCGTCATATCTCCTGCCACCTGGGAGGCAGTTCGAGCGTTGCGGCGTTTCGCGATGGTTTGCCGGTTGGGACCAGCATGGGCGCTTCTCCGCAGTCTGGGCTGCCGCAGAATAACCGGGTGGGCGACATTGACGCCTTCGCGGTGCTGCACATGATGAAGAAGCTGCGCGTGAATCCGGACGAGATGGCGTCCATTCTCAGTAGCCGTTCGGGTCTGGCTGGAATCAGCGGAGGCAGCGGGGATCTTCGCGATCTGAGCGAGGCGGCGGCGGCGGGAGATAAGCGGGCTCGGCTGGCGCTGGACGTTTATGTACGGGCGATTCGCCATTATTTGGGAGCGCTGATGGTGGAACTGGGCGGGATCGACGTGATTACATTTTCCGGCGGGATTGGGGAGAATAGCGCGGAGATTCGCAGAGCGGTGCTGAAGGATCTTTCAGGCTTCGGAGTGGAGTTGGATGAGGAGAGGAATCGAGCAATCAAGGGCGAAGGCACGATCTCGACCGAGGGCTCGGCAGTGAAGGTTTTGGTGGTTCCGGCTAACGAAGAGATGATTGTGGCGCGGGAGACAGCGGCGGTAGTGAGCCGTGCGCAAGCCGCGAAACAGACATTGGCTGGGCAGGCAAGGTAAGGAAGAGCGGTCAGGATTTTTATGGGTAGCTCAACATTGGCAAATTCGGCGGGGCCCATCGACAGAGCGATGGTGGAGCGGATCGTGCGGCAGGTCGCTCTGGAATATCTGGGCCGGGAGAAGAACGGGACGGCGCCGTTGCTTACCGTTCAGGCGTCGTCGCGGCATATGCACGTTTGCCGCGAGGATATGGACGTTCTGTTTGGGCCGGGGACGGAACTGACGTATGATCGCGCGCTGTTTCAGGAAGGCAACTTTGCAGCCAAGGAGACGGTGACGATTGTGGGTCCGCGGAGCCGGTTGATTTCGAATCTGCGGATTCTGGGGCCGATGCGCAAGCGGTCGCAGGTGGAGCTTGCATTTACTGACGCCATCATGCTGGGGTTCTCTGATATTCCGGTTCGGTTATCGGGAGATATCGCGGGGACGCCGGGCGCTGTGATCATCGGTCCCAAGGGCGTGGTGGAACTAAAGGAAGGCGTGATTCGCGCCGCGATTCACGTGCATATGAACCCGGCGGAGGCGGCGCATTTCGGCGTGGCCAAGGGCGAAAAGATGAAGCTGCGCATCGGCGGAACGGCGGGATTGACTTTTGACAACGTTCACGTGCGCATCGATCCCACTTCGCGGCTCAACGTGCACATGGACACCGATGAGGCGAACGCGTGCGGTTTGCATTTGACCAAGGACTATGAACTTTCCAAGTAATCCAATGAAGAAGAGAGGAAGCGATGAAACAAGCGCTAGGAATGATTGAGACCAAGGGGCTGGTCGCTCTGTTTGAGGCGACCGACGCCATGCTCAAATCAGCAAATGTGACGTTCGCCGGCTGGCAGTCAGTAGGTTCGGGACTGGTAACCGCCTTCGTTGAAGGAGACGTGGCCGCGGTGAAAGCAGCCACCGATGCGGGCGCTGAAGCGGCAGCGCGGATAGGCGAGGTGATCAGCGTTCAAGTGATCAGCCGCCCCCACGACGAATTGCCGAGCTTTATACAACAGGAAAAGAAGGCCCAGAAAGCCGCGAAGTAGGCGGAGGAGACGAGATGAGTGAAGCAATCGGATTGATTGAAACGAAGGGCCTCGTCGGACTCGTCGAGGCATGCGACGCGATGGTGAAAGCGGCCAGCGTGGAACTGGTAAAGACCGTGCAGATTGGCGGCGGATACGTGACAGCTATTGTCCGCGGCGATGTGGGTTCGGTGCGGGCCGCGATAGATGCGGGATCGGCTGCCGCAAAGGCGGTAGGCGAAGTGGTGTCGGCGCACGTGATTGCGCGGCCGCACGATGCGCTGGTCGAAAGCATGTTGAAATAACCAGGAACGAGGAGAAGGCAAATGGCCAATGAAGCGATTGGAATGATCGAAACGAAGGGGCTGGTGGCGCTGGTGCAGGCTACAGACGCGATGCTGAAGGCAGCCAGCGTGACGTTTGTGGGCTGGAACAAGATCGGCAGCGGTTTGTGCTCGGTATTTGTTACCGGGGACATTGGCTCGGTTCGCGCCGCGGTGGATGCGGGAGCGAGTGCTGCCCGCGCAGCAGGCGAAGTGCAGAGCGTGCATGTGATTGCGCGGCCCCATGGCAATCTGGGATCCGTATTGCCGAAATAACTGTTAACGACAGAGGGATTTCTGTCGTGATCGACGAGGTGAGACGGCATGTTTATAGCCAAAGTCATCGGTAATGTTGTTGCTACCCAGAAGAACGAGAAGTTTCTGGGGATGAAGCTGCTTTTGATCCAGCCGTACATCAGCAGGGACGGCAAGCTGCAGATTTCCGGCAGTTCCGTGGTTGCGGTGGACAGCGTTGGAGCGGGAGCGGGCGAGTGCGTGTTATTTACGCAGGGCAGCTCGGCTCGGCTGACGCCGACCACCAAGGATGCGCCGGTCGACGCTGTGATTGTCGGCATTGTGGATGCGGTTGAGGTTGAAGGCAAAGTATTGGAGAAGCCATAAATGCCTATTCAGGCGGAGCTAGTTGAGGAGATCGCAAGAGAGGTTGTGGCGAGACTGCGCGTGCAGATGCAGCAGCCGTCAGCCGTTTCCGCAAGGAACGCAGCCGCTCCACGGGACGGTGTTTTCGCGAGCGTGGACGAGGCCGTCAATGCGGCGTTTGAGGCGCAGAAGAAGGTTGCGGCGATGACCCTCGAAGAGCGCGGGCGCATTATCGCCATCATTTGCCGCATTTGCAACGACCGGCGCGAGGAATTGGGCCGTATGGAGCTGGAGGAGACCAAGGTCGGCCGGCTCGATCACAAGATTCTGAAGCTGACGAATATGCGCTTTGTGCTCGGCGTCGATGCTTTGCACACCGAGGCACGCAGCAATCACAGCGGCTTGTGCATCATTGAGCACGCGCCCTGGGGCGTGATCGGCATGATGCTGCCTGTTACTCACTCCGTGCCCACCATGGCTTCCAACGCTATCAATATTGTTGCTGCCGGCAATACGGCGGTCTTCGGGCCGCACCCGTCGGGCGCCAAGGTGGCGCAATACGCTCTGCAACTGTGGAATCGCGAGATCGAGCGCGAGCTTGGCGTCGCCAATGTGTTTACCACCGCGATTGATCCCACCATCGAGAACGCCGAGCAGATTTTCAATCATCCCAAGATCGCGCTGATTTGCGTGACCGGCGGTGCAGCGGTGGCCAAGGCTGCCGCCAAATCGGGCAAGCGCGTGATTGCGGGAGGTCCCGGCAATCCCCCCGTAGTCGTCGACGAGACCGCCGATCTGGATCGCGCGGCGCGATGCATCATTGACGGCGCATCCTTCGATAACAATCTGCTCTGCATCGGCGAAAAGGAAATTTTTGTTGTGTCATCGGTCGCGGATCAATTCTTTGATGCCATGCGGCGCGCCGGAGCATTTCAGTTGGATGCGGCGGCGATTGAAAGGCTTTCGCAGGCCGCGTTCACATACGACGGCGGCGGCAAGGGCTGCGGGCGTGCGCACGTGAAAAAGGAATTTGTGGGCAAGGATGTTGCAGTGCTGGCTTCGGCGGCTGGAGCGCGCGTGCCGGCAAATACGCAACTTCTGTTTGGGGAAACAAACGAAGATCACCCCTTCGTGGTGGAAGAACAGATGATGCCCTTTATCCCGGTGGTGCGCGTGAGGGATGTGGATGCGGCCATTCGAGCATCGGTCAAGGCTGAACATGGCTATCGGCATACGGCTATCATTCACACGCAAAACGCTGAGACAGCAACGCGCATGGCGCGCGCATTGAATACCACGCTTTTTATCCAGAACGCCGCATCACCCGCATCGCTAGGGGTTGGCGGTCCGGGGTATTTCAGCCACACCATTGCTACTCCAACCGGCGAAGGCATTACCACACCGCTCACCTTTACACGCGAGCGGCAGATGACGATCGGCAACGCACTGCGGATCATATAACCATGTTTCTGGCGCTGATTGAGGGCACGGTAGTTTCGGCAGTGAAGCATCCTACGCTGGAGGGTTGCCGGCTTTTGCTGGCGCAACGGATGGAAGCCGACGGCAGCGCGGGAGCGGAGCCGATTGTAGTGGTGGACTGGCTGGGCGCGGGAAAAGGATCGACGGTGATGGTCTCGACAGATGGAGATATAGCGCGGGCGAAGCTCGGCAACAACACGCCGGCTCGCATGGTGGTAGTGGGAATCGTGGATCGTGCGCAAGGGCAGGGAAGTATGAAGCGGAGTAATGCATGAGACTCGGCATTGTGCGCGGGCATCTGACCCTGAACCTGGCGACGCAGGCGTTTCGCGGCAAGACGCTGGTGGTTCTGGAGCCGGTTACGATGGAGAACCTGCGCGCCGGTAATGGATTGGGCGGAGGCAAGGCACTGATTGCAATTGATGCGCTGGGCGCGGCTGAAGGGCAGATGGTTGCATTTACTGAAGGGCGGGAAGCGGCGAATCCATATTGGCCTGCGGCGGTTCCGGTGGATGCGTATTGTTCGCTGATTGTGGATTCGATCGGTATTTAGCACGGACAGTTTTTTAGGAGTTTGAGGTGCGGGAGTGAGGAACGAAGTGAAGAGCGTGGATATTTCCGGTCAGAAGGTAGTGACGATGCGCGATGCCCAGAGCGCCCTTGCGAACGGCGCAAGCTGCGTGCTGATCGGAGAGAGCTGCGTCGTGACGCCTTCGGCTCGCGACTTCCTGGCACAGCACAACATTGCTTTGGTGGCCAATGGGAACGGAAAGTCCGCGGCTGCCAATCAGGAATCTGCAACGGCGCCGACAGCGCGCGAGAAGAGCGGCAACGGCGGCGCTTCGCTTAAGCCTGGAGCGCCGAATCCGCGGTTGTTTTTCACGCCTGAAGCGGAAGCGATCAAAAAAGAGATTTGCGCCGTAGGGCGCAAGCTGTGGATGCGTCAATTTGTAGACGGCAACGGAGGAAACATCTCTTACCGGATCGGTCCCAACGAAGTGATCTGCACGCCGACCCTGGTGAGCAAATACGACTTGACGCCGGAAGATATGAGCATGGTCGATCTGGAAGGGAACCAAATTGCCGGAACCAAGGCGCGCACCAGCGAGATTCTGCTGCACCTGGAGATCTATAAAGCGGTGCCGGAGGCGAAGTCCTGCGTTCACTGCCATCCGCCGCATGCAACCGCTTACGCGATTACCGGGCGCGTGCCCCCCAACCTTGTGATTCCGGAGTTTGAAGTTTTCATAGGCAAGGTGGCGATTTCGCCGTATGAAACACCAGGTACGCCGGAGTTTGCGCGAACCGTGATTCCCTTCGTCAAAGAACACAATACGGTGCTGCTGGCAAATCATGGAATCATTTGCTGGGCGGATACGGTGACGCACGCCGAGTGGTACGCCGAAGTGCTCGAGACCTACTGCTGGACGCTGATGCTGGCCGCGCAACTGGGCGCTCCCATCTCCTATATTTCGGAACGGCAAGGCGCCGACCTGCTGGAAATTAAGAAGCGCCTCGGGCTGCCCGACATTCGCTTTGATACGTCACGGATGAAGGAATGCCAACTCTCCGATCTTGAGGTGCCGGACTCGATCGCGTTGATACCAACGCCCTGCGACGGCAACACCGGCAAGCGAACGGATGCGGATCTGGAGATGCTGGTGAAGGCGGTTACGGATGCGGTGATGGGGGCAATCGGCTCTTAGGGGGATTTTTTGGCGGGAAGGCCGCGTGCTGTTGGAACAGATGAGCCAACAGGGTGCGGCGCCAAATTGAAACACGATGAAGGCTACCGAGCGGCAACTTCGAATTCGACAGATGATGGAGTCGAAAGACTTCATCGACCTGGAGACTCTTTGCCGCGAGTTGGATGCTTCAGAGTCCAGCGTGCGCCGCGACCTGGATATTCTTGAGAGTGAGCGGGTGCTAAAGCGCGTTTATGGCGGCGCCGTTCCCGTGCAGTCTCCGGAACTGAACGCATTCGACTATGCGGAGGAGAGCGCACGGCTTAGCGACGAAAAAGGCCGTATTGCGCGGCTTGCGGCAGGGCTGATCGAAGATGGGCAGACGGTGATCCTGGACGGCGGCTCGACGGTTGCAGCCGTCGCGAAGGAACTGGCTGCCAAGAGCCTGCACATCGTTACCAACTCGCTTCCCATTGCAGAAGGACTGGAATCGGTCCGCAACATAGAGCTGACTTTGACCGGCGGGTATCTCGATCCGCGCCGCCGCGTCATGCTGGGGACGTTCTGCGAGCAGATGTTGAGCGCGATTCGCGCCGATGCGGTGATCATGGGAATAGGCAGCATCTCCGAAGCCGGATTCAGCAATAACAATACGTTGGTTGTGGGCTCAGAAAAGAAGATGGTCGAGATTGCCGACAAGGTGATCATTGTTGCCGATCGCACCAAGTTCGGTCGTGGCGGAATGTTTCCCGTGGCCCCACTGAACGCCGCTGATATTGTTGTTTCCGACAGAGATCTCGCCTCTGGATACGTGGACCTGCTCCGCCGCAACGGAATTGAAGTGATTCTGGCATAATTTATTCGCCGCACATCTTCATGAGCTGAGGCACAATTTAAACCTCGGTAACCGAATATTTAAACCTTCGTTTATAATCAAGGTTTCTTAGTGATATCAACGATTCGCGGTTTTGCTATGAGAGGCACATGAGGCCCTGTATTTTGCTGCCAGACAGTGGCGAATAAGAAGCATGCTGCTGCGATTGGTTGCCGTGGAGGGATCGGCCAAATAAAATTATCAATAGGAACTATGCTTCTATAGAAATTTTATTGCTATCGGACGCTATAGTAATTGCAATCGAGCACTGTGGTACTTGCAACCGCTGAAAAAAACTGATTGTCTTCCGAGCGCTCATGTTATCGTGTGTTTAGTCTGCATGCGCGCTCTTATGGGACGCAAGCAGAGCATGAAGGCACTCACCTACATTCGGAAGTATAAATTTTGTTTTTCAGACTTCACCTGGCCCGCAAAGGACAGTATGTAAAAGGCCCACCCAAGTGAGGATGGCGAAGCATTGCCCGAATTGGAGCAATTCAAGCACTCCACCGGCAATCATCCACGTCCGGGATTACCCCTGCTGAAATGCAATTTGCGCTGAACTGATTTCCGTGAAAAGGCAGAGTTCGAATCCTCTCTATAGCAATTGTCGGAGGGAGTTGGATATGGTGCAAACGATATACAACTTTCGTGTAGTTTTCACGATGGACATCATTCTCAACGGCAATACATCTGAAGTTGACAGGGGCGATTTGGCGCCGCTGGACACCGGAGTTCAACAATATGCCTAAGGCTACTCACATCCCGGCGGTAGCATGGGGAGAGAGGCACATGCCAGGAACGAACGTCCCCAGGGGGCGTGGCGCTGGCGTACGCATACTCTCGACCGCGACAGATCTTTTTGCCCGATTCGGATATAACGGAGTCAGCACCCGCGATATTGCTTCCGCGGCTCAAGTCAACGAAGTCACTGTCTACCGGCATTATCCGCGCAAGCATGACCTCTACGTCGCGGTGCTTGAATCGGAGTTGCAACAGGTTTATTTCCGAGGCGATTTGCTGGCCAGGGTTGCGGAAGCCTCCGATGGGCGAATGGTGCTTGAGCGAACGTTTGAGCTGCTGGCGAAGACCTTGATGCACAAGCCGGAAATACTACGGCTGCTGCAATACAGCGCTCTTGATCTGAATGAAAACTTCGATCCCCTGGTACGCAGGCATCTTGGAGAACTGGTGGAGGTTCTTGCCCGTTATCTTGAGCCATGGATCAAGAGGGGCGAATTGCGGTGCACCAATGCGAAGACCGTTATTCTTACGCTGATCGGAATATTGATCAGCCACAATTCACTGCAGCGGGTTTTCGTGGGCGAAGGACTGAGTCCGGACGGGATGTTCGAAGCCTATGCAGGATTTACAATACATGAACAGGCTGCGCCACAAAAACCGGTAATCCATGAGCAATCCTTCGATACGGCCTCACGCGGAGTAAGCGCGGAGTAAGTGCCACTGATCTGTCCGGCGCCTTTAGTCGAACAGCAAATCGACCGATTGACTATACCAGGGCATCACAACAGCACAAATCGGATCGGAAGCCTGGAGAAGTATATGCCGCTGAGATTATTTTCAACTCGACGCTATAATTTAAAACTCATCCGGCACCGTCTGGTGGCATATATTTTGGACGGGTGCGCATTTGCCCTTTCCGGCCTGCTTGCATTCGAATTGAGGTTCGACGGCACGCTTCCAGCGAACTATCTGCATCCGATGGAGATGGTTCTGTGCATCTGGGTAGTGTCTAAATCGGCCGCCTTTGCCGTTGCCAAACTGGATAGGGGGAACTGGCGGTACACCTCCGCTTACGATGCGGTACGTATCGTTCTGGCAAATTTGGCGGGATCGATGGTGGGAGGAGTAGTGATATTTCTTCTGCCCGCGCCATGGGGAATTCCGCGCTCTGTTTATATTCTCGATTGGCTGGTTTCCTGCTTGCTGACCCTGGGGGGAAGGCTGGCCGTCCGTGTTGTGATTACCACGCGAAAGGCGCATCCATCCGAAGGCGAGAGGACGAGGACGCTCATTTATGGCGCCGGCAGAGCAGGGCTGGCGCTGTTGTGGGAGCTTCACCAAAACCCGCATCTGATGTGCGATGTCATCGGCCTGATCGATGACGATCCATCCAAATCGCACTTGATCCTGCAGGGGAAGCCGGTGTTAGGAACCGGCGATAGCCTGGGAAGGATAGTACGAGCGAACTCCATCAAGAGAGTTCTGATAGCGATCCCCACCGCGACAGGACCGCAGGTGGTGCGCATTTTGAAGTTTGCGCTTGACGCTGAAGTTGAATACAAGATGGTGCCTGGACTGGGGGATCTCATCCAGGGCACGGAATTGGGGCAGCAAATCCGGGATGTGGCAGTTGAAGATCTGCTGGGCAGAAGGCCGGTCAGGCTGGACCAGGAAATCATTCGGGAGCGCATTCGGGGAAGAGTGGTCATGGTTACCGGCGCAGCAGGCTCAATCGGATCGGAACTCTGCCGCCAGATTGCTCAATTCCGTCCACTTGCCCTGGTGGGTTTTGATGAAGCGGAAACTCCGCTCTTCCAGCTAGACAGGGAACTAACCCGAAGTTTCCCGGATTTGGTGTTTCATCCCGAGATCGGGAACGTAACCCGGCCTGACATTTTACGCCGGGTAATGGAATACTATGAGCCATCGATTCTTTACCACGCGGCGGCCTACAAACATGTTCCGATGATGGAGAGGCACGTGTTTGCCGCCGTGGAAAACAATATCTTCGGTACATGGCAGGTAGCTCTTGCGGCGGCCAGGCATGGGGTGGAAGATTTTGTAATGATATCTACCGATAAAGCGGTTCGGCCGACCAGCATTATGGGAGCTACGAAACGCACGGCGGAGCTGGCGATTCGCGCACTGCAGAAGGAGCGCGGCACCAAGTTTGTCGCGGTGCGTTTCGGCAACGTGCTGGGAAGCAATGGAAGCGTTGTACCTATCTTCAAGGACCAGATTGCCGAGGGCGGTCCGGTTACCGTCACCCACCCGGAGATGCGCCGCTACTTCATGACCATTTCAGAGGCGGCACAACTTGTGTTACAAGCTTTCACGATCGGCAAAGGCGGGGAGGTATTCGTCCTCGATATGGGTGAGCCTGTCAAGATCGTGGACCTGGCCAGGAACCTCATTCTTCTTTCCGGATTGCAGCCTGACAAGGATATCAAAATTCAATTTACCGGAGTTCGCCCGGGGGAGAAGCTGTTTGAAGAATTGAATTTGCAGGATGAAGATCTGGTCCTTACTTCGCACTCCAAAATCAGAAGCTATGTATCCCCTTACAATGTTGATGCTATGCAAATTAAAGCATGCATGCAGGACCTCCAACAGGCAGTGAGCGAACGAGACACACTGCGCATCGTTAGACTACTCAAGGAACTGATTCCGGACTACACTCCCGGTTCAAAGCTTATGAAGTCCGTGGTAGCGATTGAATCGAACCATCCCGAATCCAGGGTTCAGGTTCTTACCGGGCAATCCGAGGGCGATCTATCAGCGAATATCGCGGCGTCACCCCGGATGCATTAAAAGTGTTGCAGGAACAGCGCGGGGCAGGAATGGATGCATTCCTCCCAGTAGTAAACTAGCGGTAATCATGAATAAAATGGGAACCGAGTATTTAAGGATGCCAATTGAGTAATTACGAAGTTCCACAGGCACGAAGTGAGACGCCGATTGACTCCCCAGGGCTCCCGGCCCATCAGCGATCCGATAGCACCTATGGGCTGCGAAATTTCATGCGGGTGTTGGCCAGGCGCCGCAAGTGGCTTATTGGTTCGGTTATTGCCTGTTTGATTTTGGCCATGGTCGTCACAACGTTCATGAAGCCAATCTATGATTCGGCCGCAACGATCGAGTTGATCAAGAGCGGTGGCGGATCCATGGATTTTGGTCTCGGGGACGCACTGGGTCAGCAGACACCGGGCGGGGACCTGCAGACAGACCTGGCCACGGAGTCTGCGATCCTGAAAGGAAATTCCCTGGCCCTGGCCGTGATTCATAAGCTGGATCTGGCATCGAAACCTCCGTTTGCCATTGAACACGCAAAGGCTGTCGAACCGGTACTATTCCCCGATGAATCACCCGCTGTACGGACGCGCTTACTGGGGATTTTTGAGGCGGGATTGAAAGTGAGCTCGATACGAGGAACCCGCCTCATTCGAGTTACGTATGAAAGTCACGATCCGAACCAGGCGGCGGAGATAGCTAACGCTTTAATCGACAGTTATAAGAATCAGTATCTCCAATCCCATTACGACGCAACGAGTGAGACATCGGCCTGGTTAACGAAACAGTTATCGGAGCTCAAAGCGAACGTCGAGGATTCAGAGAAGAAACTGACTGACTTTGAAAAGGAATCCGGGATACTCAGCTTTCAGGCAGGATCGGCAGGAGGCGGTCCTAGTGGGGAAATTCACAGTACTGTCATCCAGAAGCTGGATGCGCTGAATACTGAACTGACGCAGGCGGAAGCAAATCACATCGAGAAGGAGGCGATCTATCGCCTGGCGCGTGGCGGCAACGCAGATGCAATCGTTGCACTGGGAAACAATCCTTTGGCGGTGCAAGGCAACTCGATGGTGATCACCCAAGGTGGGGGCACCACGACCCTCCAGGTACTGCAACAAAAGCAAAATGACCTGAAGGTCACGCTAGCCGACGCGTCGACAACTTACGGATTAAACAATCGCCATTTCAAGGAAATTGAAACCCAGATAAGCGAACTGGATATACAAATCCATAAAGAGATGCTGGAGATAGTCAAGCGCGCACAGGCCGATTTGGAATTGGCGCAACAAACCGAGGATGAGATCAGGCGCCGGTTCGTGCAGCAACAGGAAGAGGCAAGCAAACTTAATGAAAAGACCGTTGAATTCGCGGTATTGAGCCAGGAAGCTTACTCGCGCAAGAAACTGTATGAAGATCTCTACACGAAGCTACAGGAAGCGAATGTATCGGCAGGCATTAAGGCTACGAATATCACGGTTGTAGATCCCGCGCGCACGCCATCCTATCCCATCCGCCCCAACCGCACCTTTAACCTGGAACTAGGGTTGCTGGGCGGAATTTTTGTTGGACTGGCCATGGCGTTTACGGTGGATAGCGTTGACGCGACAGTGGTTAATCCTCTGGAACTTGAGGAGGTTACAGGGATGTCCGTGATCGGGATCATCCCAACCTTCGGGGAATCCGGAAGCGAATACGGTTCTTACGGGGTATATGGGGCGACGCGGAGAAAGAAAAAGCGCAAGTCCGGTACGGAAGAAGCAGGTGCGGAGACGGATATCTGGATGCTGGATCATCCCGAATCTGTAGCCGCTGAAGCGTTCAGATCGCTACGCACATCCGTCCTTCTCTCCCGTCCTAAGACCGGGCCGAGAGTTATACTGGTCACCAGCTGCCTTCCCGGCGAGGGGAAGAGCACTGTGACGGTTAACCTGGCTATTTCCTTTGCGCAACACGGTAAGAAGGTACTCATCATGGAGGCCGATATGCGCCGGCCAAGCATGAAGCATGTGTTGGATGTTTCCAACGACATGGGACTCAGCAATGTCCTGGCCGGCTCGCTTACGCTGGATGAAGCAACTCTTCACGGCGTCCATGTGCTCACGCTGGATGTTCTGCCTGCGGGGCCGCGTCCTCCCATGCCATCCGAGATGCTGGGATCAACCGCCTTCGACAGTCTGCTGGAACAACTCCGTGCGCTCTACGACATCATATTGATCGATAGTCCCCCGGCGCTTCTGCTAACGGATGCAGTTTCAATCGCGACCAAGACGGATGCCGTGATTTGGGTGGCTCGCGCAGGAGTTATCACGAGACCATACCTTGCGCGCGCGACTCAATTGATCAATCGCAATGGGATGCCGGTTATCGGATTTGTGCTGAATCGAATGGATAAGAGCGTGGACCCATATACCTACGGGTATGGATACGGTTATAAGTACAAGCATTATGGATCCTACTATGGGGAGAAGAAATCAAATGACGAGTAAGAATCTGCATGTACTGCTCGTTACCGCCGCAGCGCTGTTCTTGTTTGGTTCAACCGGCATTGCGCAAGTAGGAGCTTCAGGGCGCGGGACAGTTACGAGTCAGACCGCGTCCGGTGGTGCGGGACGCGCTTCAGGGTTGGGAGCTGTGCCGGAAGATTTCGTCAAGATGAAACTTGCCCCGGGGTTTATGTTGGGATTGAACGTTCTCGATGACCCGGACTTCTCAAGCAATTTTCGAATCGATGAGCAAGGCGATATTGCCGTGCCCATTCTGGGGACAATGCACGTTGCCGGCGAAACTGTTTCCGAGGCAAGAACTCAAATCCGAAAGAAACTGCTGGAAGGTAATATTCTAAAAGATCCTCAGGTCGAACTTTCGGTGCTGGAATACACGGAGTCGGAAGTAACGATCATCGGAGAAGTGAGTAGTTCAGGCAAGCATACGCTGCTTTCCCCGAACAAGCTGGTGAATGTGTTGGCTTTGGCGGGGGGACTGACGGCAGCGGCGGGCAATCAAGTATTGATTACACGCGGAACTGAGGGCGGCGAGCCAGTTCTGGTTCACTATTCGAAAGCCACGGATCCCAAGTCGGTCGATGACGTAATTGTTTATCCCGGCGATACGGTTCAGGTAAAGCGGGCGGGCATAGTTTACGTGCTGGGCGCGGTAAATCGGCCGGGCGGGTTTGTAATGCAAGAAGAAGGCACACTCAACGTGCTGCAAGCCCTCTCATTAGCATACGGGACAAGTGTATTGGCTTCTAATAAGTCAATTTATTTACTGCGCCGGAATCCAGATGGCACGCTAGTATACATTACATTGCCTTATAAAAAGATATTTACCGGGAAAAGTGCTGACATACAACTGCATTCCACGGATATCCTGTATGTGCCGACGAGCACGTTTAAATTGTTATATTCCAATTTTCAGGGGATTATCAATTCGTCAGCCACCACCAGCATCTATTATGCGGAGTTCCGTTAAATAGCTATGAAAGTTCCAACACCGAGCCTTAAGTTGCTGGCTCTTTTCCTCGCCACCCTTATCTCATTTTTGGAAGAAGAACACATGAAAACTTTGCCCAGTGATGAAGGTTTCAATCCCTCGCGCTTCCGTTGTTATACGGTGCTGACATTCGTCCTCTTGAATCTCGCTGTTTACTTAGTCCGCCTTATAAGTCTCTGGAGTTATGGATCGCTATTCTGCACCAGCGGCGGTGAATCGCTTACGATCTACTCCGTCTGGAAAAGCGTTCATCACTTGACGGTGTACGAGTGGCCGCTTAGATATCCGTTTTCTATCTCACTGTACAACTACCTCTTTTACTACACTTACGCTGAATTTCTTAGATTGGCCGGCATATGGGATGCCGGGATCATGACGTGGGGACGCTTGCTTACATCTGGATTTGCGATCGCGGGTGCTATTGCGCAGTGGAGACTCGTGAGTGAGTATCTCAAATTGCGGGGCGCCCGCAGTCTTTTGTCACTCTTGTTTGCATTGGGGCTCTGGCTAAGCACCTCAATGGTCCGCTGGTGGGCGCTTACCATAAGGCCTGATATGGCTGCAGTCGCCCTGGTAATGATTGCCATTTGTGTGGTCGTGAGCCGGCCTCGGTTCGGAATCGCGTTCGCGAGCGCGCTATTTTTCCTCGCATGGTCGTTCAAACAGTCCGTGGTATTGGCGTTTGCCGGAGTATGCCTGTATCTCCTTTTACACAAGCGGTGGCGCGATCTGTCTGTGCTGGTATCGGTTTTTTCCTTGCTAGTTACTGCGACGCTAATCCTTGGGACTCCCGAGTACCGATACTGCATTTTGGTTGCACCACGGCTCGTGAGTGAATTTTCGCTGCTCAACGCGTGGCATGCCGCGGAGGTCTGTTTTGTAGCGAATGCATATTGGATGCTTGCGCCCATGGCGTTGCTGCTGGCAACTGGCAAACGAAGAATTGTTGGCGTCTTTCGCCTGCTGATGACTGTATTTGCCGTTGCATTGGTCGCCGGCCTGGCCGCTATGGGAAAGGTAGGCGCCGCAGACAATTACCTGCTGGAAGCATTCGTCGCAGGTTCCACTCTGTTGCAAGTGGCGGTTTTTTTAGCGCCGGGACGGTTGATCGGATTTCTGGTTTTATTCGGGTGTGTGCAACCGGCGGTACAGCTCGCAACGGTACCGAGCGGCTCACGCATCTTCGGAACGGTGCGACTTGCAACCGCAGCAGAATATGCAAACGCTGTTGCACTGCGCGCTCGTCTGGATTCAATGGCAAAGCCCATTTTTACTACGGATGAAACCTTCGCATTGCCATGGTTATCGACCGCCAATCGCGCCCCAGCATTTGTCATCGATACAAAGTATCATGATGCCACCAAGCTTCGCTGTCAAAATGGATGTATCGAAGGAATGTTACAAAAGGGCGATATCCCAACAGTAATGATTGGTCCCGGCGATAGCTTGTACCAGCACAGTCTCAATTCGAGTTATAAGAAGGTAGGCGCAGCCTATCATCAGGGCAAGCAATACAGTATATATGCCATCCATAATTCAGCACCAGGTATAAGTTTGCCGACACGATGATTATTCCTGTAACTGGTTTTATCTTCTGGGAGCTGGATTACACTTTGATTCTCGGGGAACCGGAGAAATATTATGTGGATTTCAGTCGTGATTGCATCATTGAACAGGCGCGATTGTCTGCATGACACGGTTTGAGCATAGCTCGTCAAGCGCAACCTGCGGACGAGATATTGCTTTCTGTATCGATACCGAACGGGATTTGAAGGCAAAAACCCTTAGAGTGAAGGGAATTCGCATTGTTGTCGGCCCTTCGGGGTCAACCTTTTAACGGAACACGGACATTGTCAGAGTTCACGAAGGCTGCGACTTAATCAGCTTTCTCGATGACGAGGTTGAGCTTCACCCCGACTACCTACGCAGCGGTTGTGAATTCATGGGGCAGCATTTCGAAATTGTAGTCATTTCCGATCGAGGCATGATTGCTAATGGGACTCCAAACGGCGAGCTGAGCCGCAGTGAAGCAATCAGACTAGTGGAGAGTATTTATGAAGATTTAAGCGGAAGCCTCCGGCTTTGAAGCGGGCTTTACGGCTGCGATATGATTGTTCGCCGAAGTGCAGACGCACAGACACTTTTCGATACGAGATTGCTGTACTACGCGCTGTATGAAGATCTTGATTTCGGTGCTCGCTGCGTACTTTTAGGACTTCTGGCAGGGTTTACAGGATGCAAGATCGTTCACCTTGCTACACGGACATCAAAGTATTCCGACAGACGAAATGGTTACGCGCATGTAATGTACGGCTTTTATAAATAGCGAAAGGGCAGCCAGAACGAGCTGAATATTCTGAGCACAACAATTAAGGGCCTCATGGCAAATATTTGCGGAATGATCGTAATTCGCCGCGGCCTAAGCCGCGCGCAACGACGCAATCGCCTGTGGGGTAACATACTTGCATTTCGCGATATAATGATTCACGGTGCCCGGCCGGAGCTGATAGCGCATATATATATGAGAATAGGTTTAGCGAGATGGGAATACAAGGCGTAACGGGCACAGGATGAATGGAGGGTTCATACTCTGGCCTGCGCTTGGTTTTAGTTATACGTACACAAATTACATCGGTGCTGGAAGGGCTTCCTATGAATGACATAAGGCGCGAGCGGTCTGAGGCGGCAACAGGTGAGAAGGTTACCAATCATCCTCAGACGCAGGGGCCAATGTCGCGTGCTAGCGGTCACAGGCGACACCGGCAGCGACGGATAAACCTGGCCTGGAGTACATCTCTACCTTCAAAAATTATAACTATCGGAGTTCAGGTATTGGCGTTGCCGCTCGTGTATCGAGCTCTGGGCGATGGTGGCTATGTGGCATACGCTGCGGTTACAGCTTCCGCGTCGATGCTATCGGTCTTTAATCTTGGGATTGGCGGCTCCCTGGTAACGCCGCTTACGGAGGCGATCGCCAAACAAAATAAGCGTGAACAGGCTGTGCTGGTTCAAGCTGGCCTGGGACCGCTGATTATTGCCTGTATTGTGGGAGCAGTCTTAGTTATCCCGACAGTTGCCCTTTTGCCGTTAAGCACGCTCTTTGGAAGGGTTGGTGCAACAGGATCATGGGATCTTCGGGTTGCCGTTGTGATAGCGGTTTCGATGACTCTGGCTACCATACCCCTGAACGCCGTCGGCTACCTCAGGCAGGCGTATCAGGAGATGCACCTTACCAACCTGATTGCTACGGGGTTTAATATTCTCCTTCTGATTGCGCTATTGGTTGCCGCAAGGCGATCTAAAGCGATCGTAGTTTTTGTGACGATTGTTCTTATTATCCCCCTTTGCAATTCCGCTCTTAATTTTGTATTGCTGATGGTGCAACGGCCATTCCTGTTGCGAAGACAGCAGCGAATCGGCTGGGGAGAAAGGCGCCGTTTGCTAGCGGACGGAATCCGGTTTCTTAGCGCCGCTTTCGCGCCTGCATTCTTTTTTCAATGGCCGGTGTATTGGGTAGCCAGAACCCAGTCGGTCACCACCAGTTCCTTGTTTGCGATTTGCATGCAGGCCACTATTCTTCCGCTGAGTTTCGTATACGGGTTTATGCAACCGCTGTGGTCTTCGACCGCCGATGCCCTTGCCAAAGAGGATCACCATTGGATTGACGGCCAGATTAAAAATGGCCGCGCGCTGATTGTTGCTGTCGGTGGCTGCGCATTTGTTACTTACATTTTCTTTGGCCAACGTGTTCTTCACCTTTGGCTAAGGAAGCCGGTTACACTTGATTGGCCGGTGCGAGGATTAATGGGTGCGTACATATTGCTGGCGATATGGGAACAATATCACTTCTACATTGCTTTGGGATTCGGGAGGTTGCGCGAAGCGACTGCGGCACAGTTTCAGCGCGCAGTTGTCTTCGGGCTTGCGGTGCCGCTGTTAACCGCGATTGGTGGAGTCAAAGCGCTCTGGATTGGAATGTGCTGCTCGATTTTGTTTTGGACTGCCTGGCGGCTGCCACGATTGTTACAGAAAAAATCGATGCTTGCACCCACATGCACGGGAGACGTATGAGCTTTTTTTACATTTCGCGTAAGACCATGCTGGGAAAAATCCTGCGCGCTCCACTACACCTTATTCCCTCTAACACCCGCATTCCTATCCTCCAGGGACCGCTCCGAGGAAAGCAATGGATAGCCGGTTCCGGCATCCTTAGTTGTTGGATGGGGATTTACGAATACGATAAGCAAAAGGTCTTTGCGGCAGCGGTTCAGCGCGGCTTTACGGTATATGACATTGGAGCAAACGTAGGGTTTTATTCCTTGCTTGCAAGTGTTCTGACTGGCCCGGATGGCAAGGTGTTTTGTTTCGAGCCTGTCCCGCAGAACCTGGAATATTTGCGAAGGCACGTAGAGTTGAATAATCTGAGTAATTGCACTGTTTGGGACGCGGCAGTTGGAAGCTACGAGGGTACGTCAAGTTTCGATTTAGGAACCAATCGAGCTCAGGGTCATCTGACTACAGAATCAAACGGAACGCTGATTGTACGAACTGTAACCCTGGATGGGCTTGTTGCTTCAGGAAAACTTCCACCGCCCGATTTAATAAAGTGCGATATTGAAGGTGCGGAATACGATGCCCTGACGGGAGCATCCGGTATCCTCGCAAAGTATGGGCCAACGATCTTTCTTTCAACTCACGGTGGCGATGTGCATAGACGTTGTTGCATGCTTCTCAAAGATCTTCACTATAGCCTGACATCACTCGATGGTCTACCTCTGGATAGGACATACGAATTGCTGGCAATCCGCCAGAAGGCCTGTAGCGAGGAAAGCGCACCAAGGAGTCCAGCGCCCGAATCCGGGAGTGGCCGGCTACAATAGAGGGTGCGCCATGGGCGCGTTACCTTGTGGAAGTTATTGAGTATGTATGTGACGGTGGAAAACGCCCGACTCCACCCAGGTACTTTGTATACGGTTGCGAGGGAATACCATTACGATATGCAGTCCGGAACATCACATATCCAGGAAATGCAAAAGGTATTGGAAATCATCTCCGCGGCAATAGAGCCATATCAATGACGGATTCGCGTGCCATACATTGGATTAAATCCACGCTTAAGGCCTTCTCGCGGCGGCCAATGCCCCGCGCATGTTTTCGGGTGTTTTATTCGGTTTTGCGGTTACTCGTACCCGCAAACGTGAAGCAGATCGGATTCTTCAGCGATCCTGATCTTGCAGACAATACGCTGGCGCTTTTTGAAAAGATCGTGAAATCTCCACGCGCGCATGAGTATCGTTTAGTGTGGCTGGTGGCGAACATGTCTACTTCTAAGCATATCCTCCACAGGGAGTTCCCCCATTCCGATTTGCGGAATGTGTCGATCATAACTAAGAACTCATTACGAGGCCTGTGGTCATTTCTGCGCTGCCGCTATATTTTTACTACACACGGAGTTTACGCATTTGCCCATTCCGGCTACCACCAGACTATTTTCAACCTATGGCATGGAATGCCGTTCAAGAACTTCTTCGCGGTCGGCGAATTGCCAAGCGATACGATGTTTATGCACTACTCTATCGCAACATCGGAGTATTTAGCCGACATTGTTGCAAAGAACTTTCAACTCCAACGGGTCCGGGTCCTGGTTACAGGACTTCCACGCAATGAATGGCTGTTTGTACAGGAAAAGCGATATCTTAGTATCAAGGAAGGTCGCGCGAAACTTATTGTCTGGCTGCCTACGTTTCGCAGAAGACAAATACCCGAGAGTGTAATATTGGTGGACGGCGGTGCAAATTCTCCCGATCCACTGAGTGCCGACACATTGGCGAAGCTGGACGATATGCTCGAAGGCTTTGGCGCTATGCTCGTAATCAAACTTCATCTGTTGGACATCAAGAACCGGCAGGCGTGGTCTTCTTACAGGAACATCCGCATTTACACAGATCCGAGGTTCCGGGCGGAGGGGTTGAACCTTTACAAGCTTTTGGCCTGTTCCGACGCTTTGGTGACGGATTTTTCGTCCTGTGCAATCGACTATCTGCTGCTTAACAAGCCCATTGGCCTTTTCGCGCCGGATATGTCTTCATTCGATCGAGGTTTTATTCCTGATGTTATGGAGAAACTCACGACGATATGCCACCAATTGGGTTCAGTGGAGGAGTTCGGCGCTTTTGTAACGAACCTTCCGGCGCAGCATAAGATCACGCCGGAACTGGAGGTCCTTTACCAGACGGACCTTCGCAGTCCATCGGAAGCCATCCTACGTGCTGTTGGTCTTGCGGATTTGGTCCCATAGCACAAATTTGCGATCAATAATAGGATCATAGAGAAGCCGCGTCTTGATAAAGACTAAAGGTTGGACTAACTTCATGCGCTTGGGAATTCTGCAAGGGCAGCGGAATATCCGCTGCTGGGATGGCCAGTCATTTGTTCAATTAGTGCACATGGAGGGCAGTTACTTTGTCGCTTGTGCCGATCAAGAATAATGAGAAATTGAGAATGAGCGTTCACCTCCATCCCGGCGCAAATTCAGCGCGTATAAAGAAGACAATTCTTATCCTTAATCCTCATTATTTGCCCGGATTCAAGGCAGGGGGACCAATTCAGAGTATTGCGGGTTTAGTCGAGAAGCTGAAGGATGAGTTTGACTTTAAAATTATTTGCGGGGATCGCGATGGAGGTGACCGGCAGCCATACGCGAGTGAGCCAATGGGATGCTGGTACGAGTATGGTGCGGCCCAGGTATTGCGGATTCCACCTGGGCTGGAGGGCGCGAGGATGATGATCCGGGCTCTGCGGCAGGAGAGCTATGACGTTCTCCATATAAACGGGTTTTTGGCTCGCATATATTCGATGCTTCCTTTGGCGTGCAGGAGAATGGGGCTATTGCCTCCAAGGCCGGTCATGCTCGCGCCGCGCGGCGAGTTTTCGCGAGGCTCGCTCAGCCTGAAAAAGAAAAGAAAGCTGGTATACATCAAGCTATCCACCTGGCTTGGCTTCTACCGGGGAATAATTTGGCATGCATCCACCAATCTGGAAGAAGCAGACATACGACGATCGATGGGAAATCTTCCCGCCATCGACAGCGCGAGCTTCCTCCCCGGCAGTTCCAAAGTTTACGGGAATGGCATGAGGGGAGCAATCGCTATTGCCAAGGATATGCATAGGATGCCGGAGCGCGACGGGGCAAAAAGAATGCGGAAGCGCGCAGGCCGGCTTCGGGCCGTTTTTGTTTCACGGATCTCGCCGGAGAAGAACTTGCTATTCGCTCTCAGGGTGATACAGGGTTTGATGGGCGAAGTAACTTTTGACATTTATGGTCCGATAGGGAATGAAGAGTACTGGGATAAGTGCAAGTTAGCGATTGCCGCTCTGCCTGTTAACATTCAAGTACAATACATGGGGATGATCGAACACGAGCGTGTAGGGGGGGTGTTTGCCCAGCATGACCTTTTTTTGCTGCCCTCACTTGGTGAAAATTATTCTCATGTAACATGTGAGGCGCTAAGCGCTGGCTGCCCGGTGCTGATCAGCGATCGAACGCCATGGCGCAATTTGCAGGAAAAAGGCGTGGGTTGGGATGTTCCGCTCGAGGATGAGGGCCGATTTCGAGCTATATTGCAGCAGTGCGTGGATGCCGATGGAGAATGGTATGCTGGGCTTGAGGCTCGGGCAGCCGAATATGGAAATCAGGCTGCATCCGATCCATCCATTATCGATGATAACCGCAGGATATTCAGGTATGCAGCGTCCAATTTGCTTGAGCCATGATGGCCGTCAGTGGTGAGTAGTCTGCAAATTAACCACCTTTATGGGAACTGAAGTTGGATTTATCCTGAGCAGTTTTAGCTTATCTGTTTTTGCGCAAGTTATCAGTTAAGCAGTAAGTAATCGCGAAGGAAGTTTGCATGAATGACAAATTGACAGTTGTAACAGGCGCTGGTGGATTCATCGGAGGCAATCTGATAGCCGTCCTCAGACGGCAGGGAAACGGACAGATACGTGCGGTCGACGTGAAGCCGCTGGAGCATTGGTATCAGAAGTTTGACGATGTCGAGAATCTCTCGCTCGACCTGAACAGCAAAGAGAACTGCGAGATTGCGGCGAAAGGTGCTACTGAAGTTTATAACCTGGCCGCGAATATGGGCGGGATGGGCTTTATTGAAAAGAACAAAGCTCTGTGCATGTTATCAGTACTTATCAATACTCACATGCTGATGGCGGCGCGTAAATTTGGAGTCGAACATTATTTTTATTCTTCATCGGCCTGTGTCTATAACGGCAACCTGCAGCACACGCCCGATGAAGGGGGCCGATTCATTGCGCCGGAGCTGAAGGAGTCAGATGCGTATCCCGCTCTGGCTGAAGACGGCTACGGCTGGGAAAAACTATTTTCCGAGCGGATGTGCCGGCATTTCATGGAGGACTTCGGCCTGCATGTGCGCGTGGCTCGCTTCCATAACGTATATGGTCCCTGGGGAACATGGTTTGGAGGCCGCGAGAAGGCCCCGGCGGCGATTTGCCGCAAGGTGATTGAAGCCAAGCTGAGCGGAAAGCACGAAATTTCAATCTGGGGCACCGGGCACCAGACGCGATCCTTTATGTATATCGACGACTGCATCAAGGGCATTGGACTGATTACATATTCCGGGATTCTGGAGCCCGTCAATCTCGGATCGAGCGAAGCGGTCAGCATCAACCAACTGGTGGATATTGTTGAGGAGATTGCGGGAATCAAATTGCAGCGCATCTACGAACCGGGAGCACCCAAAGGCGTAAACGGCCGCAACAGCGATAACACTCTGATCAAGCAGTACCTGGGATGGGAGCCCGGCATCAGCGTGCGGGAGGGCCTCAAAAAAACATATGCATGGATTGCCGACCAGTATCAGTTGAGAGAACGCGGTGCGGCAGGGGTCGTTCGCGAGAGGGAAAACGGGTGAGGCGAGTACCGATTCTGAAGGGCATGTGGGAGACGCATATTGACTGGTGAGACAGAATGAAAGCCGTGTTGGTCAGTTCTGTGTTTCCTCCGGAGCATACTTTTTCGTCGCAGACGAACGCGCAAACCGCGGAAGAGCTTGCGAAGCGCGGCCACTCGGTGCATGTGTACGCGCCCTTTCCGAGTCATCCCAAAGGTAGATTATTCGATGGATACAAGCGGGCTCTCTACACAACGACGACCCCTAGTGCCGGATACACATTGACGCATTGCTTCGGCACGTTTTCCCGAAGCTCCACGCTGATTAGCCGCTTTGCCTGGAATTTATCGTTCGGGATCACTTCCGGGGTGCGGATACTCTTCGGGAGACGTCCCGATGTGGTTTTCTCGAGCACCTGGCCGATTTTTGCAACCGGCATCCTGGCGATGGTGGCCAGACTGCGCCGGGTTCCGCTGGTTTTAAGGGTACAGGACGTCTATCCGGAATCTTTAGATTCGCAGCGCCGCTTTACCAGGCGGAATTGGGTTTATCGCATCCTTCGCCAATTCGATCAGATGATCGCGCGATCTTCTCAACAAGTTCTCGTTATATCGCGGGCGTTTCAGGATGTTTATGTGAATGACCGCGGCGTTCCGGCGAATAAGGTTCATGTGATTCCGAATTGGGGCGACGACGAAATGGTTGATGCGGATCGTTCCGTGGCGCTGGCATTTCGACGAAAACGGGGAATCCCCGCGGATGCATTTGTGGCTGTTTACGCAGGCAATGTGGGGGTCGCGTCCAACGCCGAGTTGCTGGTGGATGCTCTGGCGAAACTGAAGGATCGGACACAAATTTATCTAGTCATTGCCGGCGAAGGAGCGAAGCTTGACACATGCCGGGATGAGGCTGAGCGGCAAGAACTCGATCGGGTCTTCATTCACTCCCCGTGGCGGACTGAGGAGACTGGACCGGTGATCCAGATGGCGGACGTGTTATTGCTGCCCACAAAAGGAAGGCAATCTCTTAGCTCGATTCCGTCGAAGCTGATTACTTATCTGCTCTCGGGACGACCGGTGATTGCCGCGGTTCTGCCAGGGTCGGATACAGCGACGGCAATTCATGAAAGTGGCGCGGGCTGGGTGGTCAATCCAGACTCCGCAGAGTTGATGGCGGAGGCGATTCTTGAAGCGAGCGGGCAATCCACGGAAAGATTGAGACGCATGGGATCGGCGGGGCGTGAGTATGCACTCGAAAATCATACGCGAGAGTCCAACCTGTTTAGAGTCGTTGAGATTGTGGAACAGGCCGGCAAAGTTGCAGAATGAAAGTGCGGGAAGTGCGGCGCGTTCTACGCGGTGAATGGTGAGTCCTGTGGCGAAGAGAGCTTTCGATCTGGCCGGCGGCATGCTGGCATTGGCCCTGGCGTCACCAGTGCTGCTGCTGTGCGCAATCGCGGTGTGGATGGATTCGGGCAGTCCGGTCATCTTTACCCATGAACGCATGGGATTGAACGGTCGGCTTTTCAGGATGCTGAAATTCCGCAGCATGTACAGGAACGCGGCCGACCTTCGCAATCTGGACGGTTCCACATTTAACGGTTCAAATGATGCGCGCGTTACGCGGGTGGGACGCTGGCTGCGGAGGTCGAGCCTGGATGAGTTGCCTCAGCTGATCAACGTAGTTCGCGGAGAGATGAGTTTGATCGGTCCACGCCCGGATCTTCCTGATGCGGTGAATCACTATCGAGCGGGTGATGACCTGAGGCTGCAAGTGAAGCCGGGCATCACGGGCTGGGCGCAGATACATGGACGCAATAGTCTCGCGTGGGAGCGGCGGCGCGATCTCGATGTCGAGTATGTTCAAAAACACAGCTTCTGGATGGATATGCGGATCATCCTGTATACGATCCCGCTGGTGATGCTGGGTCATGGAATTTATAACGAAAAACCGGTGAAGAATCGCGGAGTTGCCGCATAATGACTAGCGAAGCCAACATGAATAGAGTCGTCATTCTCGGGTCAACGGGTCCGGAGATCGTTAAGCTGTTGGATGCCCGCAAAGCGATGGGCAAGAACGACGTTGATCTGCTGGGGTTTCTCGACGATGACCAGGCGCGTCACGGCGCTACATTCATGGGCTTGCCTGTCCTGGGCGGGAGCGATCTGCTGCGAAGCACGTATGCGGACTGCTGGGTAATCAACAACGTGGCTCGCACCACGAGCAGCCGCTGGAAAGTATGGCGCAAGCTGCAGGATATTGGCACAAGAACCTACACAGCGATTCATCCGGCTGTGGATACGGCTTATGTTGAAGTTGGGGAAGGATGCATTTTGCAGGAGGGAGTTATCCTGGGCGCCGGAGCACGCATTGGCGCGCAGAGCCTGGTCAGCTTCAGGGTCGTGGTTGCGCACGAGAGCGAAGTGGGAGAATGCTGCTTTCTTTCTCCCGGCGTTTGCATTAACGGCCGGGTGAAAATTGAAAAGGGAGTGTTCATCGGTTCCGGCGCGATTATTCTTCCTGATGTGAAGGTAGGAGCGTGGAGCATAGTTGGAGCCGGCTCGGTGGTCATTAACGATGTTCCGCCGTATTCCACGGTTTTTGGAGCGCCGGCGCGGGTCATCATGGTTCGCAAGCCTGAGGAAGGAATGGAGTGACTGAATACCTGGTGAAGAGCGCATCATGAAGAAGGAACGACAGAAATCTACGCTGCGTATTGCGCTGCTGGCTGGTTCAAACCTGGACTTGCTTGAGAAGCCTCTGACCGCGCGGCTTTTGGAAAAAGAGTTCGCGGCTACGATATGGAATCCGGGATTTAATCAGTACCGGCAGGCGATTCTCGATCCTTCTTCTGGTCTCTACCAGGAGAAGGCGGATGCGATTGTCTTGTATCTGGACGCGGCCGATTTGTTTGCCGGCTGTCTTGCGAATCCCTATGACCATTCGATGGCGGAAATTCCGGCAATCGTTGAGGCTGCGCGGGCGGATGTTGCCTCCCTGGTGGGGATCATCGCAGCGCAACTCGCCTCGGCGACTGTTTTTTTGAATACGCTGTCGTATGCGGACCTTAGTGGAACCTATCAAGGCCTGGAGTACAATTCCGGATTCTCATTCCGCCAGATTGTTGTTTCATACAATGCAAGTCTGCGCGAGTTGGCCCGCGGCTCTTCCAATGTGGTGGTCGTGGATGTTGAAGCGCTGGTGATGGAAACCGGAATCGAGCGCTGGTATGATCCTCGCCTGTGGTATCTGGGACGCATTCCCCTAAGCGCGCAGGCACACGGGCAACTCGCATCAGAGTACGCAAATTTTATTGCGGCCCGGTGGGGATCTGTTCGCAAGTGCATTGTGCTGGACCTGGATAACACGCTGTGGGGAGGAGTCATAGGGGAAGACGGTATGACGGGAATCCAGCTTGGCCATGAAGGCATTGGATTAGCGTTTGTGGATTTCCAGCGCGAGTTGCTCAACCTGGAGCAAAAGGGAATTCTGCTGGCGATTTGCAGCAAGAACAATCCTGAAGACGCGTATGAAGTGATCCGCAAACATCCGGCGATGGTTCTCCGCGAAGAACATTTTGCGGCAGTTGAAATCAACTGGACCGACAAGGCGGAGAACATTCGCGAGATTGCTCGCCGGTTGAATATTGGAGTCGACAGCCTGGTCTTCATCGATGACAGCCCGGTAGAACGCCAGCGCGTGCGAGAGGCGGTTCCAGAGGTTGCCGTACCGGAATGGCCGCAGGACCCATGCGAATCGAGGCGGGCATTGGGCCGGGTTGCCTGCGAGTATTTTTTAAAATTCGATATCAGCGAAGACGATCGCCGCCGCGGAGAAATGTATCATGCGCAGGCGGAGCGGGAGCGCCTTGCAGAGAGTGCCGGTAACCTTGAAGATTTCTTCCGGTCGCTGCGGATGAAAATCACAATCTGCAGAGCAGACCACGAGACCTTGCCGCGAGTGACTGAACTGACGCTGAAGACAAACCAGTTCAATTTAACGACACGGCGATACACGGAATCCGAGCTTGCGGCGATCTCCGCGGATGAAGGATGCCGCGTCTACTGGCTCAAGCTGGAGGATCGCTTTGGTCCTAACGGCATCGTTGGCGTACTTATCCTTCGCAGAGAGAGCAGGGAACAGTGGCTCATCGATACTTTTCTTCTGAGTTGCCGGGTCATTGGGCGCACCGTGGAGGAAGCTCTACTCGGCTACGCCATGCGCGAAATGAAGGAACTGGGCGCTACCGTGCTTACGGGAGAATATATTCCAACCGGGAAAAATGGAATGGTTGCCAATCTATATGGCAAGCTCGGTTTTGCGCAGACAGATAGTAACGAGAAGCGAACTCTATGGACACTCGACCTCAACCAAAAATCAATAGAGGTGCCTGTATGGTTCGAAATCGCAGATCGTGAAAGGATCTCCGCACAATGAACAAGGTTCTAGTGGATGCCGTAAGCTCAATTCTTAACATCAGGCCGGAAGCCGTTACGCTGGAAACGAGCCAGGAGAATACGCCGTCATGGGATTCTCTTGCGCACCTGCGACTGATTCTCGAGATCGAACAGAATCTTGGAATTCGTTTCCAATCACGGGATATTACCCGCTTGAATTCTGTTGCCGCACTCGAGGAGGCAATCTCCAATTTGGGACGGTAGGCTACATAGTCTAATTATTATGGATGTATGCAGGATACTCAATAGAGACAGGGCATGAGCAGTCAAGTTTCATTAAGGATGCTTTAACATGCTTCGCTAGTTCGCGAAAGATGGTGCAAATCCCGGATGAGCAAAAACAAAGAGCAGGTTGTGCCGTTCCATTGTATCGACGTTGGAGAGCCGGAGGCACAGGCGGCCGCCGATGCGGTACGCTCCGGCTGGCTCACCATGGGCTCAAAGACGATCGAATTTGAGGAGAAGTTTGCGGCGTATGTGGGCGCAAAGCATGCGATAGGCGTCTGTTCAGGCACCGCAGCGCTTCATCTTGCCCTGGACGCGATCGGCCTCAGGCAAGGAGACGAGGTGTTGGTGCCGACGACAACATTCACCGCCAGCGCGGAAGTGGTTGTTTACTTCAAGGCGAAGCCGGTGCTGGTGGACGTGGATGCCGCGAGCCTATGCATTGATCCGGCCGATGCGGAGCGTCGTATTACGCCGCGAACTCGCGCGATACTTCCCGTGCATTTGGGCGGTCATCCGTGCGACATGGATGCGATTCAGGATCTGGCGACACGCCATGGACTGCGCGTGATAGAGGATGCGGCCCACTCGCTGCCCGCGTCTTACCGCGGCGTTCGCGTAGGCGCCATCAGCGAACAGACGGCGTTTAGTTTTTATGCCACGAAACCTATCACTACCGGGGAAGGCGGCATGGTGACCACGGACAATGACAACCTGGCCGCTCGCATGCGCACGATGAGGCTTCACGGCATCAGCAAGGACGCGTGGAAACGATATAGTGCTGAAGGATCCTGGTTTTACGAAGTGGTGGATTCGGGTTACAAGTACAACCTGACGGATATTCAGTCTGCAATCGGGATTGTGCAATTGGCAAAGTGCGATGCTATGAATGTAGCGCGCGAGAAAATCGCGTCCCGGTATAGCAAAGCATTCGCCGGGGAGCGGGGGCTCGAAGTTCCCACGGTTGGCGCGAACCGCGAGACCTCCTGGCATCTGTATGTATTGCGGCTCAACCAGGCAGAGCTGACCATCACCCGCTCGGAGATGATTGAGAAGCTCAAGCAGCGCTGGATTGGAACCAGCGTTCACTTCATTCCCCTGCACATGCATCCTTATTACAGGAAGACCTATGGATACAGAGTGGAAGATTTTCCGGTTGCGAGCAGGGAGTACGAGCGGTATTTATCCTTGCCGATATTTTCGGGAATGACCAAGTCGCAGATCGATTACGTGATTGAAAACGTGCTTGAAATCGTGAAAGACGCGGCACGATAATTGAGTTATAGTAAGTGAGCCGGTGGTAGAAAATATATCTTATGCCGTGACTCTAATATGGCCCCGTAGCTCAGGTGGATAGAGCAGCAGTTTCCTAAACTGCGTGTCGGAAGTTCGAGTCTTCCCGGGGTCACCACTCCTTTCTGATCGCCATCCCTTCTGAAGCGCATTCAGCTCATTTGTGAGTTCTGCCTGGCGCGTCTTTTGACTTCACACCCCGTCTCGGATATAGAATGTTGTGGTCGTGGAAAGTTGTTCCATGACGTGCCTGCTGCTCCGTTGAGGGGCAGCCCAATTCACCATAGCAATCGCCAGGATGCACGGGAAGGCGGTGAAACTCCGCCACTGCCCCGCAACTGTGAGCGCCCCTGCTTCGGTTCCCGTCTTTGGGATATCGGATGAAGGCAGGATTTCAGCCAGGCTTGATCCGCGCAGCGCGGAAGGCCCGAGGAAACCACTGGAGGCAAGCCTTTTCCGGGTTTGCTTTTGGGAAGGTGGCTGGAGGAGGCGCAAGTCAGGAGACCGGTCCTTGGCGCTTCAAAACCGCTTACGTTCCGAGGGGAACGAAGGAGTCATCATGCCAGTTTCCGCATCTCCGCGCACTCGCCTGAGTCGCGTCCTGTTGTGCATATTCTCAACAATTCTGCTTACATTTACCGCGACCAATTGCTTGGGTGCGTCGATTCGCGGCGTAGTGACCGATGCCAGAGGCGCTAAGATTACAGGCGCTAATGTGACGCTGGTCAGCAAAGGGAAGGTGGTTTCCACCGCCGTTTCTACGGCGGACGGAAGCTTTCAGATTCTGACCGGGGTGCAGGGGCGGTTTTACCTGGTGGTTTCGGCTAAGAGCTTTCGGCAGATTGAGACGCCGGGGTTCTATGCCGGGCGGATGGATAACATTGAGCGCACCGTGGTGATGGAGCCGCAGTGGGTGCGCGAGTCGATCGTGGTGACGGCAACCGGGACCCCCACGCCGCAACCGCAAACCAGCTCAGCAACGGACGTGCTGGGGCCGCAGGATTTTGCTCAGCGCGACGACCTATTGAGCGTGATGCGGCTGATGCCGGGCACGGTCGTTGTTCAGGAGGGCCAGCGTGGGGCGCAGAGTTCACTGTTTATACGCGGCGGCGATTCGGACGACAACAAGATTCTGCTGGACGGAGTGAGCGTGGGCGACCTGGGAGGTCGCTTCGACTTTGGGCCGCTCTCGACGACTGCCCTGGAACGAGCGGAGGTCTATCGCGGGCCCAATTCAAATTTGTACGGTGCCGATGCGGAGAGCGGCGTGGTGAGTATGATCACTCCGCACGGGACTACTCACTTTCCCTCGCTGATGTTTCAGGGCGATGCGGGCAACTTCCACACCTCGCGCGAGGAATTTGAAGTGGCCGGCGCGCACAACCAATTCGATTATCTGGGCGCCTTCAGCTGGTTTCAGACCAGCAATGCTCTGCCTAATGACGAGTACCACGTGGCCACGACGGCGGCCAATGTGGGCTGGTCGCCGAGTGGGAATACGCAGGTTCGCGCCACTTTGCACTATGGAGTGGATGCGACCGGGGTTCCGAATACATGGGATTTCTACCACATCACCGACGTGGCTACCGAGAAAGACCAGGATATATACATGAGCGCGTCGGTCGACAACCAGACCTTGCCTGATTTTCATAACAGCTTTCATTACGGGCTGACGCGCAAGCGGGAGCAATATCACCTTTGGCAGCAGAGCGGCAGCGGCATCTTCGATGGCTATGGAGATAGCTTTGGCTACCCGGTGACCATTACAGGGGCCAACGGCTACTCGGTGACTGGGCCGGCGTTGCTGGATTACTTCGATGACTACGAGCCCTATTCGCCGGGATATCAACTGGTTTCGAATCGCGATGAGTTGGCGTATCAGGGCGATTACAAGGTTACGCCGCACTTTGCCGCATTGTTCGGCTTTCATTTTGAGGACGAGCGCGGGGCAGAGCCGCATTCCTACCCAGCGTCGATACGGCAAAACGAATACTATATTGCGTCGGTGCATGGAGACTACAAGAACCGCTTCTTCTATACGGTGGGCGGCAGTGTGGAGCATTTCACGATAGGCGGCACGCAGCTGGAACCGCGCGTAGGACTTTCCGGCTATGCTCTTAAGCCGCGCAAGGGAGCGTTCAGCGGCACGCGCATTCTGTTCAACTTCGGCGATGCGGTTCGCGAACCCTCACTGACCGATGTGTTCTATTCGCTCTACAACTTTGTGCTCAATGCTCCTACTGGCGGTCCGTCCACCATTCAGGAGTTTCATATTCCGGCCATAGCCCCGCCCGAGGCACGCACTTATGAGGGCGGAGTGGAGCAAACGTTTTTAAGCCAGCATATTCTTTTCCGCAGCAGCTTTTTCCATAATGAGTTTGGCCGCCAGGTCGAATACGTTGGCCTCGATGTGGTACCGGAATTGTTGCCCAATCTGACCCCGACCCAGCAACATAATCTGGAGGAGTTTTTGATATCGACTGGAGCGTATGAGCTGAGCATCAACAGCCAGGCGTTCCGGACTATGGGTATAGAGACGACGGTTGAGGGCGGCATCGGGCGCAATATCTTTATGCGCGGAGGGTACACTTACCTGGATGCTGAGATACAACGCTCGTTTGCCAATGCCGATGTGATGTTGCTGGGGCTTCCGATTTACGACGGAATCCCTGTTGGAGCGAGTTCGCCGCTGATGGGTGCACGGCCGTTCCGGCGTCCGCCGCATACTGGGTTCTTCACTACCAGCTACTCGGGCAAAGCAATTACTGTAATTTTCACCTCCGCATTTGCCGGCCGCTCGGACGATTCGGATTTTCTGGGCGGGTATGACATTAACGGAGGAAACAGTTTGCTGTTGCCGAACCGGAATCTTGATCATGGTTACGCCAAGCTGGACCTGGGCGGCAACTACCAGTTGCTCAAGTGGCTGGGCATTTACGTCCAGGCGGAGAACCTGCTGAGCGAGCAGCACATTGCGCCTATCGGGTACCCCAGCCTCCCGATGAACTTCCGCATCGGGCTCAAACTGTCGTGGGGTCCGGGAAGCGGGAAGTGATAGGATACGACGCTCCAGGATCGGCTCTGGGCCGGTTTTGGGGCGTCAAATTCAGCCCGATTTATGACGTTTTCAAGCAGATTTTGCCCTAAACCGCCGGTTTTTGTACAAAAAATGACATGTATTATTTCACTCATTATATAATGGAATCAACTACTTACGCCTCATAAAAGGCGAATAAGTGGGGAATGGGACCCCGGGGGGGGAGGGTACTCGAGGGTGGGTATAAACCGGGCGGAAGTCCGACAGATTGGACCGGGCAACTAGCCTCTCTTTTGCTGCTCGATATGTTTTGGCGCACGACATTGGCTGGACCTCCATGGGCGATGCTTACTAAATACATTGTGCGCCAAGGGGAGTTAATTATCTGCAAAACCTGTTTTAGATCAATGCGGCTGGTTGGCTTTGCTTACGCGGGGTTGGCAAGTTGGCAGATTGGCGGCGGTATGACGGAGGCGGGTTCACCACACAGGGATCGAATCCGACTGTTGACCCGACTACGGCTTAGCCGTATACTTCTCCCCTGCGGTACACGTGGGATCCGGAGAAGGATGCCCTGAACCGTCGCAAGCATGGCTTGGCTCTTGAAGAGGGGATTCCTGCCCTTGATGACCCGTTCAGGAATTCCTGGATCGACGAGCGGTTTGACTATGGAGAAGAGAGAATGGTCACGCTGGGCTTGGGCCGAAAGCGCGTCCTTTACGTGGTATCAGCACAGCGGGACGAGAACTTGACACGACTTATCTCGGTAAGGAGGGCAAATGACAGAGAAATCAAACAATATGGTTTGGGTTGACCATGAGCCCGGCGATCCCTACCGGGAAACCGATACGGATTGGGATGCCGTAAATGCCCTAACAGATGAGCAAATTACTGCAGCGGCGTTGGCAGATCCCGATGCACAACCGATTCCCTTGGGCAGCGATAAGGAGTTAGCAAAGCTGGGACTGCACCGTTTGGTGAATGTGAAGAAGCTGCGGGAGCGGTTGGGGCTTACGCAGGAGGCATTTGCAGCCACCTACCGGATTCCTGTGGGGACGCTGCGGGATTGGGAGCAGGGACGCAAGAATCCTGATGCTCCGGCGCGGGCTTATCTGTTGGTCATTCAAAAAAATCCTGAGGTGGTGGCGGAGTGGCTGTGGCCGGCGGCGTAAACTTTCGCCCGTTGCGGCTAGGTCTCTGACCGTGTGATTTTGTCTCGTTTGGATTCGTGGTATCCCACCCTTTCGCCAGAAAAAAGGCGAAAGGATGGGGCACGGAGTTGGTACGAAAACAAGCTGTCAGAGCCCCGAAGACCTAGCTGCGCAAAAAGTCTTTGGCCTTTTGGATGATTACGTCGCGGCTTACGTCGGAGATGGCATTGGTTAGCGGGATCTGCTTGGGGCAGGTATCGACGCAGTTCTGCGCGAAACCGCACTCCTGGATGCCGCCGTCGCCGGCGAGGGCGCGGAGACGGTCTTCTTTGAAGACTTTGCCGGTGGGGTGGTCGTTGAAGAGCTTGACCTGGGCGATGGTGGCTGCTCCGACAAAGCCCGTGACGTCATTGAACTGCGGGCAGACGTCCATGCAGCAGCAGCAACTGATGCAGTTGGAGAGCGGATAGCTGGCTTCCTGTTGCTGGGGGAAGACGCGGGGGCCGGAGCCTAGATCGTAGGTGCCGTCGACGGGAACCCAGGCTTTGACGGCCATCAGGTTTTCGAAGAGCACCGAACGGTCTACCTGGAGGTCGCGGACCAGGGGGAATTTGGTGAGCGGCTCGACGCGGATGGGCTGTTCGAGATTATCGACCAGGGCTGAACAGGCCATGCGGGCTTTGCCGTTGATGCGCATGGCGCATGATCCGCAGATTTCTTCGAGACAGTTGGAATCGTAGGTGATGGGGGTGGTGGGGCGGCCGTCGGCGGTAACGGGGTTGGCGGCGATCTCCATCATGGCTGAGACGACGTTCATGCCGGGACGCCATTCTAGTTCGAAGCGCTCCCAGACGACGGGGGCATCGGGGTTTGCCTGGCGCTTGATTTCGAATGCTACGGTTCTGTTTGCCATGATCCCTTTCTCGTTGATTCGGTCTTTGCCTCGGGGGCTATTGGTTCTTGCATCAATTATGTTCTTGCGCCGTCCCTACGGGACTCCGGTACGAACTTGTGGAATCCATTTTCCCCACGCTGAAGCGCGGGGCTAACAAACTCTGCGCCTCCGGCGCGTTTGCAGTCCGCAATAAACCCATGTTTATGGCGCGCTTGTGCGGACATTGTTTTTGCAATGCTCAGTAAAGCCCATGGTCATAAAACTCATCTTGCGGTACGAATAAACTCGTGCCCTGATACAAAGCTTTCCGGGGCTAAAGCCCATGTCGATTCCGTTCCTTCTTCAGGGGCCTAAAGGCCCCTGCTCCCTCCGTACCTCAGTGGCTAAAGCCCATGTCGATTCCGTTCCTTCTTCAGGGGCCTAAAGGCCCCTGCTCCCTCCGTACCTCAGTGGCTAAAGCCCGCGGTCATAAAACTCATCTTGCGGCACGACTAAAGTCGTGCCCTGATACAAAACTTTCTCCGGGGCTAAAGCCCCGCGTCAAATCCGTTCCTTCTTCAGGGGCCTAAAGGCCCCTGCTCCCTCCGGTGCGCAAAAAACCTCAATTCGATGCGCCGTAGATGCGCGGGCGGGGCTTGATGTACTGCGTATCGACTGCTTCGTATTCGAAGCGCGGGCCTTCGGGCGTGCCGGTAAAGCTGGCCTTGGTGGTTTTCAAAAAATTCTCGTCGTCGCGGTTGGGGAAATCGGGTTTGTAGTGTGCGCCGCGGGATTCGTCGCGGCGGATCGCTCCCTGAACTACGGCGCGGGAGAGCTCGAGCATGTTGTATAGCTGGCGGGTAAAGGCGAAGCTGGTGTTGGCCCACTGGCTGCGGTCGCTTAGATTGATGTTTTTGTAGCGGTCGAGGAGTTCGACGATCTTTTCGTCGGCCTCTTTGAGGCCCTTGTTGTAGCGGATCACAGTGGCGTGCCTGGTCATGGATTCACCCAGTTCGCGCCACATGCGGAAGGGATTTTCGGTGCCCTGGTTGTTCATCAGTTTGGCGTTGATTTCGGCCTGGCGGGTTAGCTCGGCCGCGTGTCCGCCGTCGCCTTCGGCGTCTGCGAGATTTTTGACGTAGTTGAGGGCATTGGGGCCGGCTTTGAATCCGCCGAAGATGCAACTGACGAGGGAGTTTGCGCCCAGGCGGTTGGCGCCGTGGTACTGGTATTCGCACTCGCCGGCGGCGAAGATGCCGGGGATGTTGGTCATTTGATTGAAGTCGACCCACAGGCCGCCCATGGTGTAGTGCACGCCGGGGAAGATCTTCATGGGTACGTCGCGGGGATCGTCGCCGACGAACTTCTCGTAGATTTCGAGGATGCCTTCGAGCTTGCGGTTGAGCGTGGCGCGGTCAATGTGGGTGAGGTCGAGATAGACCATGGGCTGGCCGTCGATGCCCAGGCCCTCCTCATAGACCACTTTGTGGATGGCGCGGGTGGCGATGTCGCGGGGTACGAGGTTGCCGTACTTGGGGAACCACTCTTCGAGGAAGTAGAAGCGCTCCGACTCGGGAATCTGCTTGATGGGGCGCGGGTCAGAGGGGGTGCGCGGAACCCAGATGCGGCCGCCCTCGCCGCGGGCCGACTCCGACATGAGACGCAGTTTGTCTTCGCCGGGAATACAAGTGGGATGAACCTGGATGAACTCGCCGTTGGCGTAGTAAGCGCCCTGCTGGAATACGGCGGAGTTGGCAGAACCGGTGCAGGCGACGGAGTTGGTGCTCTTGCCGAAGATGGCGCCGTTGCCGCCGGTGGCCAGAATAACTGCGCCGGCGGGGAAGCTGCGCAGTTCCATGGTGCGGAGGTCGAGGGCGGTGATGCCGCGGGCCTTCCCTTTGGAGTCGAGGACGGCGGAGAGGAACTCCCAGCCTTCATATTTTTTTACTTTGCCGGCGGCTTCGTGACGGCGGACCTGCTCGTCGAGGGCGTAGAGGAGCTGCTGGCCGGTGGTTGCGCCGGCGAAGGCGGTGCGGTTATAGAGAGTGCCGCCGAAGCGGCGGAAGTCGAGCAGGCCCTCGGGGGTGCGATTGAAGGGGACGCCCATGCGGTCGAGGAGGTCGATGATGGCGGGGGCGGCTTCGCACATGGCTTTGACGGGAGTCTGGTTGGCGAGGAAGTCGCCGCCGTAGATGGTGTCGTCGAAGTGCTTGTCGGTGGTGTCGCCCTCGCCCTTCAGATTCTTGGCCGCGTTGATGCCGCCCTGGGCGCAGACGGAGTGAGAACGCTTGACCGGGACGATGGAAAAGAGATCGACTGAGCCGCCGGCTTCGGCGATCTTGATGACCGCGGCCAGGCCGGCTAAGCCTCCGCCTACGACGATGATTCTGGGTGTTGCCATTTCTTGCTTCCTCTTCTAAAAACAGGGACTAGGGACTAAGGGACTCGGGACTAAGGGACTAAGAACTCAATTCTGAGTGAACTGCGATGGATTGGGAGACGGCTGGCTGCGGGTTTTCTGGGACGTTGGGGTATTTGCCGCCTACGAAGGCCCAGATGCTGGCTAGGCCCATTACGGCTAGGACTAGGCCCAAGGCGGCGCAGACTATGCCGAAGCGCTTGCGGGCGGTTTTGCCGGGGGTGATGCCCCACTTGGCGGCGAAGAGCCAGACGCCATAGGCGAAGTGCCAACTGATGGCGATCATGGCGATTACGTAGACGGCCAGCATCCAGGGGTTGGATAGCTCCTGCTGGACTTTGGCGAAGGCGGCGTAGGGGTGCTCGGGGAGCTGCACGCCCATGAAGCGCTGACGGGCTACGTGCTGGGCGATGTAGGCGAAGGCGATGAGGCCGGTGTAGCGCTGGGCGGTGTACATCCAGTTGCCGGCCCAGGGGTAGTAGACGATGTTGGACTTGCCGCGCAGCCAGATCCAGACGCCGTAGAAGCCGTGATAGAGGATGGGCAGAAAGATGAAGGTCCACTCAAGGACGCGGACCAGGGGAAGGCTGTTGAGGAATTTGACTTGGGCGCCGTAGGCGAGGGGGCCTTTGAGGGCTTCGAAGTTGGAGAGGATGTGCTCGATGAGGAAGGCGCCGATGGGGATTACGCCGAGCAGGGAGTGGAGCTTGTGCCAGAAAAAGGTGGTTCCCTGGGCGGCGCGCAGGGGTGGGACACCGCGCCGGAGGGTGGGCGCGGCAGATTGTTGGGCAGTGGCCATGGAATTTGTCAGCTCCTAGAGGCTGCGGGGCGAAAGTTTCTGGTAAGACGGCGGTTTCGGTATGCAGGACGGAAAAGCTTGGCCTGAATTTGATTCATTATTGGTGTTCTATATCACGTTCGTCAAGGCGCTCCGCGCCCTTGACCTTTTGGTGGAGATTTGTGGGAGGGTTAAACAGCCAGCATGGGGAGGAGTGCGGTGATGGCGCGGCCTCGGTGGCTTAGGGAGAGCTTGGTTTGGAGGTCGAGTTCGGCCATGGTGCGGTCGAGGGCGGGGAGATAGAAGAGGGGGTCGTAGCCGAAACCGCCGGTGCCGCGAGGGGCTTCGAGGATGAGGCCTTCGACCGCGCCTTCGGCGGTGTGGAGCGGCTGGCCGTCGCGGGCGGCTACCAGAACGCAGCGGTAACGGGCGGTGCGCTTGGCATGGGTGACGCCGGCGAGGCGCTGGAGGAGCACGATGTTGTTCCAGACGTCGGTGTTATCGTTGGCGTCGGGGGAGTCAATGAGGCCGGAGTCGGCGGCAAAACGGGCGGAACGGACGCCGGGGGCGCCTGAGAGTGCGTCGACTTCGAGGCCGGAGTCGTCGGCGAGGACCAGTTCGCCGGGGGCGAGGCGGGAGTAATAGACGGCTTTTAGGGTGGCGTTGGCGGCGAAGGTTAGGCCGTCTTCTTCAGGGGAGGGGATTTTATCGAGGTTGGGAAGAGGCTCGATGCTCAGCGAATGGGCCTGGGCGGCGGTGCGGAAGTCGCGGAGTTTGCCTTGGCTGGTGGTGGCTGCGTAGAGACGAAGGGCCATGGGGAAAGTTTAACGGGCGCGGGAGGGGAACTGCAGGAGTAACAGAAGAAGTCGAGTGTGCGAGCGGCTCGTTGAGTTTTGGGGTATCCCACCCTTTCGCCAGAAAGAAGGCGAAAGGATGGGGCACGGAGTGGATAGACAGATTTGGAGTGATCCTCGGTTTCTCCGCTGCGATGGAAGTTCGACCCGCCTCTACGAGGCGACAGGGCGATCTTGAGCGGAGTTGCGGGTTGATTTGAAGATACGTTTCTCCGGTTAAATTGCGTACGCAAGCCGATTGCGGCGTGCCTGCGGAGGGTTTTTGACAAAGGCGGGGCGGGTTGCTTAAGGTTCTCCTTTCCAGAAAGTATTTCATTTGGGAAAGCGCCAGTGTGAAAGTGCGAGCTTTGCATGGGCGCGTGGGAGCGGGTAATGACGAAGAAGCAAGCGATTCGGTGCGGAATTCTGGGGTTGGCGGGGGCGGTGGGGATTCCCGCGTTACTGGTGGGACAGGCGGGTCAGCCATTGCCGACGCGCAGCCTGGTGGAGGGGTTTCGGCAGCCGCCAGACAGCGCCAAGCCCTTTGTGTGGTGGCACTGGATGAGCGGCAACGTGACTGAGGCTGGGATTACGGCGGATTTGGAGTGGATGCACCGGGTGGGCATTGGCGGGATGCATATGTTTGACGGCGATATGGGCGCGCCGCTGTTTGTGGACAAGCCGCTGATCTGGATGACGCCGGAGTGGAAGTCGACCTTGCGCCATGCGGCTGCCGAGGCGGATCGGCTGCACATGGAAATGTCGATGGCCGCTTCAGGCGGATGGAGCGAGACGGCCGGACCCTGGGTGAAGCCGGAACAGGGAATGAAGAGATATGTGTGGAGCGAGACAGTGGTGGAGGGGCCGGGGAAATTCAACGGCAAATTGCGGCAGCCGCCGTCGGTGCTGGGCAAGTTTCAGGATTTGATGTCCGCGCCCCAGAGCGAGGATAAGCGGGATTTGACTTTGCCCGGCGCCAAGCCGCAGCCGGAGCCGGCCAAACGGGAGCCTACGCCGGAGATTTATGTGGATGCTGCCGTGGTGGCGTTTCCTGCGCAGGAAGAGGATGCGGAAACGGCGGCGCAGAAGCCTGTGATCACATGCAGCTGCGGAGCGATTGACGGGGCCGTCTTGCAGGATGGGTCGTTTGCGAAGTCCGTTGAGGTTGCCCACTCGAAGGATGGGACGGCGTGGGTGGAGTTTGCCTATGCCCAGCCGCAACCGGTGCAGTCGGTGCTGTACGGCGGGGGGATGATAATACCTTGGTCGGGTTTGGCGCTTAAGGCGGGCAGGATTGAGGCCAGTGACAACGGAAAGAAATGGCGGACACTGGCGGAGCTGCCCGGCAGCCCGAAAGCGGCAGGCTCCATCAACTTTCCCGTACGCACATTTGCAATTGCCCCGGTGAAGGCTCGCTATTACCGGTTGTTTTTCAACGGAACCCAGGCGTCCCCACACATGAGAGATAAGGAGAAGAAAAAGGAACCGAATCCGGTGGAGCTATCGGAGGTTGAGTTTCTGGCAGCGCCGCGCGTGAATCGCTGGGAGGATAAGGCGAGCTTTGGAATTTATGCGCCGGGAACAGATACAGCGGCTGAAGAAGTGAAGCCTGGCGAGGCGATCGATCCGGATAAGGTGATCGACCTTACGGGGAAGATGCGGCCGGATGGGACGCTCAATTGGGATCCGCCGGCGGGGAAGTGGATTGTGATGCGGCTGGGCTACTCTCTGACCGGCGAGGTGAACCACCCGGCAACGCCCGCAGCTACTGGACTCGAAGTGGACAAGCTGAGCAAAAAGGACGTGCAGGCCTACGTGGAGGAGTACGTGAAGATGATCTCCGATACGACCGGGCCGTATTGGGGCAAGAGCTTCAAGTCGTTCCTGATGGATAGCTGGGAGGCCGGGCAGGAGAACTGGACCGAAGAGATGATGCAGGAGTTCAAGACGCGGCGCGGGTATGAAATGACGAAGTATCTGCCGGTACTGACGGGCAGGCTGGTGGGCAGCCGGGCGGAATCGGAGGGTTTCCTGTGGGATCTGCGGCGTACCCAGGCGGATATGCTGGCGGAAAACCACTATGGCGTGGCGACCAAATATTTCACAGCGCATGGCGTGGGGCTTTATGCCGAGGCGATGGGAATCGGATTGCCGACCACGGGCGATGGATTGCTGAATAAGGGGCAGGTGACGGTGCCAATGGGCGAGTTCTGGCCGCCGATGCCCGACAAGAAACAAGGGCCGGAGGACGAAGCGGACGACCGCGAGGCTTCTTCGGCTGCGCATATTTATGGCAAGCCGCTGGCGGCTACGGAGTCTTTTACTACAGGGCCGGAACTGGTGGCGTGGGGGCAGACGCCGTTTTATCTGAAGGGGCTCGCAGACCAGGCGTTTTCACGGGGCATCAACCGGATTATTTTCCATACCAGCGATCAGCAGCCGTTTGTGGACGATGCTCACAAGCCGGGCATGACACTGGGCTTTTTCGGGCAGTTTTACACGCGCAACATTACCTGGGCGGAGCAGGCCGTGGCGTGGAATACCTACCTGGCGCGCTGCGATTTTCTTCTTCAGCAGGGCAAGCCGGTGAGCGATGTGGCGTATTTTTACGGGGAAGAAGCACCGGCTACGGTGCCTTACTGGAAGAAGATCGATCCCGCGCAACCCACACACTACGACTTCGATTATGTGAATGCGGATGTTCTTCTGCACGGCTCCAGTGCTACGCCGGGCGAGTTGCATCTGGCCAGCGGCATGAGCTACCGGCTGCTGGTGCTGCCTAACGACGTGCATAAATTGTCGTTGCCGGTGCTCGATAAGATTCAGGCGCTGATAGCTCAGGGTGCGGTGGTGCTGGGACCGAAGCCGGATGGTACACCCAGTTTGGCCGACGGAAAAGAAGGGCAAGACATAGTACGGATGATTGCGAATAATACGTGGGGCAGTGGAAGCGATGCGGCGGGCGTGCACGTTCTGGGCAAGGGCAAGGTTTATTGGGGGAAGAGCATTGAAGATGTTCTGGCCGCCGAGAATGTATTGCCCGACTTTACCTGGAGCAAGGCGGAGAATGTGGGCGAGGAGATTTCTTACCCGCTGCCTGAGGGCGACTCGGACGATGATCTGGTCTTTATTCATCGCACGGACGGGAATCGCGAGATTTACTTTGCCGCCACGCAGAAGCATCACAGCTTCGACGTGAAGGCGAGTTTTCGCGTGACGGGCAAGACGCCGCGGCTGTGGCATCCGGAGACCGGGGAAACCGAGCTTGTGGGTTACTCGATCGAAAATGGGCAGACGATTGTGCCGCTGCATTTCGATGCGCAGGGATCGGTTTTTGTGGTCTTTGAAGGCGGAGCGACAGTGCCTTCGCGCGTGGCTCCGGCGAGAAAGCAGGAGAAGCTGGCTACGGTGGAGGGAGAGTGGAAGCTGACTTTTCCGCCCAACTGGGGGGCGCCGGCAGAGGTGGAGTTTCCCACGCTTATTTCGTGGACGGAAAGCGACAAGGATGGAGTGAAGTACTTCTCAGGGACAGCGACTTATCACAAGCAGATTGTTGCGCCGAAGGAATGGTTCAAGCCGGAAGCCAGGGTGATTCTCGACCTGGGAGCGGTGAGGGAGATTGCCGAAGTGACAATCAACGGCAAGCCGGTGGGGGGAATTTTGTGGAAGCCGCCGTTTCAAATCAACGTGACCGACGATCTGAAGCCGGGCGTGAACGAATTGAGCGTTAAGGTGACCAACCTGTGGCCCAACCGCATGATCGGGGATTTGCAGCCGGGCGTGACGAAGACTTATACATGGACGGACTTCAAGCCGTTCAAGGCGGATTCGCCGCTGCTGGAGTCGGGATTGCTGGGGCCGGTTACGGTTTGGAGCAGCGAATTGGATTCTTCAATCCAGTGAACATGGCGCAACGGACGTTGGTGCTAATTATCAGGGGCTAAAGCCCGTTGTTTTTGCTGTCTTTTTTGGCACGACTAAACAGATTGTGGGAAAAAGGCTGGTTTATGACCGTATGCCCGAAAAGCATACCTCAGGGGCTAAAGCCCCCGTTGATTTGATGGGCTTTATACCGGGGATGAATCCCCGGCCTACCGCCCGAACGAGTTTTTCCGCAAGCTGTAAAGTCGTGCCCTGACACTATTGATCCGGCCCGAAATTAGTTTGAGGTTTCCCACCCTTGCGCCAGAAAAAACGCGCAAGGATGGGGCACGGGGCCACAGTATTTACAGGCCGGATCAATAGGGACAGAATTCTCAAGGGAAATGAGCGATGAGATGAGAAATAGAAGTATGCGCTGGGCGCCCTGGGCGATGGTTCTGGGAGCGGTTGCTTTGCCGATGGCGGGGTTGGGGGCTCAGGCATTTACAGGGCCGGTGGAGTTGCGCGTCGACGACTTGAAGACTTCGTTGGGGATTGACGATTTGTCGCCGCGGTTTTCATGGCAGTTGCAGGATGCGACGCGGGGAGCGAAACAGAGCGCGTATGAGGTGCGGGTGAGTACGCTGCCCGAGTTGCTGGGCAGCGACGCGGCTAATCCGGACGTTTGGGATAGCGGACGGATTGAGTCGAGCAAGTTATTGAATGTGCGCTATGGAGGGCCGGCGGTTACTCCCGGCACGCGGTATTTTTGGCAGGTGAAGCTTTGGGATGCGGCAGGCAAACCGTATGCGGAGAGCGTGGTCAGTTGGTGGGAGACGGGCCTCATGAAGCAGGAGAATTGGCGAGCACAGTGGATTGGCTACGAGACGGCGGAAGAGGATGCGGTGCGCCACGCTCCGGCTATTTGGATCGCCAATCCGGATGCTCTGACGGGAACGAGGAAAAAGGGCGGGGAGCAGCACTTTGCTTATCGAGAGACGGTGACGCTTGCCAAGCCGGTGAAGAGGGCTGTGCTTTATGCGGCGGCACAGGACACGGTTTCTGCGTGGGTCAACGGGGAGCAGGTGCTCACGGCCGATGCGCTGCCGGCGTGGAAGTTTTTGCCGTGGAAAAAATTTGAGCGCGCGGAGGTGAGCGGGGAACTGAGCGCCGGCGCGAATACGATTGCCATCGAGCAGGTGCATTATTTTGACAAAGGGTACGGATCAGAGAAGGACGATGCACCACCGCTGAACGCAACGCTGTTTGTTGAGTACGAGGACGGGACCACGGCGACGTTTGCGAGCGGAACGGACTGGAAGACTGCGGCGCGTATGCCGAAAGGCAGGGCCGCGGCGGGCTGGCACGGGAAGAGCTTCGACGACGGGGGATGGAAGAATGCAGTGGCCTGGACGCAGAAGCCGAATCCGGATGCCGATCCACTGGGGCACCCGTGGATTCCCGATTCGGTGAAGGCTCTGCGACATACGTTTACGGTGGAGCAGCCAGTAAAGTCGGCTCGGCTGTATGCGACCGCGCTGGGATCCTATGAGATTTTTTTGAATGGCAAGCGGGTGGAAGACGATGTGCTGGCGCCGGGGTGGACCGATTACCGGCAGCATGTGAAGTATCAGACCTATGATGTGACCTCGCAGTTGGCAAGCGGCAGGAATGCGATTGCCGCGCTGCTTGCACCGGGGTGGTACGCGACGCCGCTGCAAGGGGAGCAGCAGCCCAACAACTATGGCGACACACCGCCGGCCCTGCGGGCACAGTTGCGGATTGAGTACGAAGACGGCAGCATGGTATGGGTTTCCACGGATGAAAGCTGGAAGGCGAGCACTTCGTATATTCAGCATGCGGAGATCTACGACGGCGAGAGCCAGGATGCGCGGCTCATGCAGCCGGGTTGGGATACGGCGGAGTTTGATGCGGGTAATTGGAAGAGTGCGATTGCGATCGATCCTAAGCCGGTGAAGATTGAAGCGCAGAACTTTGCGCCGATACGCGTGGAGCGCACGCTGGCGGCGAAGACGGTTACGGAGCCGAGGCCGGGCGTTTACGTCTACGACTTCGGTCAGAATCTTTCCGGCGTAGAGCGGTTGCGCATTGCGGGGTCGGCGGGGACCGATGTGCGGGTGCGCTTTGCCGAGGTGGTGAATGCGGACGGCACGATTTATACCGACAATCTGCGCACGGCCAAGGCGACGGACCATTTTATTCTTGATGGAAAAGGCGTGGAAGAACTCACGCCGCAGTTTACGTTTCACGGATTTCGCTATGCGGAGTTGACGGGGTTGCCCGCGGCGCCGGGCAAGGACGCTGTGAGCGCGGTGGTTTTTCATACGGATGCGGCGTTTACGGACAAGCTCGATACCGGCAGCGCGCTAATCAACAAGCTGTGGAGCAATATTCTGTGGGGTCAGAGATCGAACTTTGTGGGCGTGCCTACGGATTGCCCGCAGCGCGATGAACGGCTAGGATGGATGGCGGATGCGCAGGTTTTCTGGCGCACGGCCAGCTACAACATGGACCTGGCGGCCTTTTCACGCAAGTATGCCGAGGATATGCGCGGCACGCAGTCGGGCACGCCGTACTATGGAGTTTTTGCGCCGGGAACGATCAAGGAATCGTCGGGCTCCGGAGCTGCGTGGAGCGATGCGGGGGTGATTATTCCGTGGACTTCGTGGCTGCAAAACGGCGATAGCAGCGTGATTGATGAGAACTGGGCTGCGATGGAGAAGTTTCTCGATGCTATCGAAACCGTCAACCCGGATGGGCTGCGCAAGAACGATGCCGGATCGGAGTTTGGAGACTGGCTTTCGCCGGAAGGGAAGACGGATTACACGCTCCTGGCCACGGCGCTTTGGGCGTATGACGCGACGCTGATGCGGCAGATGGCGCACGCTACGGATCGCGCGAAGGCCGAGGAGAAATATGCGCGGCTGTTTGACAAGATTAGAGCTGCGTTTGAGAAGCAGTTTGTGCGTGCGGACGGATTTGTGGCTGGAGCGGATAACGGCGGGGCATCGTTCGGCGGAATCAACAATCCCAAGGCCAAAAGCAAAGGCGGCGACACGCAGACGGGGTACGTGCTGGCGCTGCATATGAACCTGCTGCCGGAGGATCTGCGCGCAGCCGCCGCGCAAAGGCTGGTGGATAAGATCAAGGCCAACCATGGGCTGCTGAGCACGGGATTCGTGGGGACGGCATACCTGCTGGAGGAGTTGACCAGGAGCGGGCACGCCGATTTGGCTTACCAGTTGCTGCTCAACACCAGATATCCCTCGTGGGGCTACGAAGTGGAGCACGGCGCTACGACGATGTGGGAACGGTGGAACGGCGACAAGATGCTGGACGATCCCAGCATGAATTCCTTTAACCACTATGCGTATGGCGCGGTGGCCGATTGGATCTACCGCGATGCGGCGGGCGTGGACGCGACGCCGCTGGATGCGGGGTTTCATACGGTGGCGCTGCATCCGGTTTTCAATGCGCAACTGGGCAGCATTGCGTTCGACTATGACTCGGCGTACGGGCGAATTCATTCGGACTGGAAGGTGCAGGGGGATACCGCGACGTGGCATGTGACTATTCCGGCCAACACTACGGGCTGGCTCAGACTGAATGCGGGCGAAGCGGCAAGGTACAAGCTGGAGGGCGTTGCGCTGACGGAGAGCAAGCTCGCGAAGGCGGCGGCTCGCGGGCAGGAGAGCGGGTTTGAACTGGCGGCGGGGAGTTATAGCTTCACGGTTCAAGTGCAGTGAGTTTCTGAAAAGCGAGCCTTGGTGTTTGTGAGCGTTCTCTCGGGGGCTAAAGCCCCGATAAATTCATAAGGGGCCATATTCGGCGCGTCTAAAGCCGCGCCCTTTCAAAACGGCGAATGGTGCAGCTTCGGTATGCAGCTAAAGCCGCGCCCTTTCAAAACATGGAAAAAGGGGAGAAAGAGTGACGTCAATCGTAGCTGGAATCGGGTGGCACATGGTGGGCGCGGCATCGGCAGCGGCGTTCTATGCGCCCATAGAGAAGGTGAAGAAGTGGTCATGGGAGACTACATGGGCCACGGCCGGCTTCTTCTCCTGGATACTGCTGCCGATCGGGGTGAGCATGCTGCTGCTGCCGGACTTTCTCGGCTTCTATGCGTCGATAGATACGCATGTGCTGATGAAGGCCGCCTTTTTCGGGGCCATGTGGGGCATCGGCAGTGTGAGCTACGGATTGACGATGCGGCATCTGGGAATCTCGCTGGGCGTGGGCGTGGCCATCGGCGTGGTGCTGGTTGTGGGCACGCTGGCGCCTCCGATCATGCACGGGCAGGCCGCGGCGTTGTTCCAGAGCGGAGGCGGGCCGTTGACGATGGAAGGATTGTTGCTGGCGTTGATCGGCGTGGGGTTCGTCTCCTATGCAGGACACCAGAAAGAGATTCAACTGCGTGGCGAACTGAGGGAATTCAATTTGAAGCTGGGGGTATTTCTTGCCATTTTGTGCGGGATATTTTCCTCCGGCATGGCCTTTGCCATGGACGCGGCGTTGCCGATGAAGGAGGCGGCGCTTCACCTGGGGGTGAACCCGCTGTATGCGGCGCTGCCGAGTTATGTGTTTATCATGGGCGGCGGAGCGGTTGTGAATATGGGCTACTGCTTCATCCGCCTGGCGACGCTGAAGAGGATTTCGCTGCGCGACGATCTGCGGCAGCCGGGAGGGACGCTGCTGAGGAATGGATTGCTGGCCGCTACGGCCGGAATCATGTGGTATCTGCAGTTCTTTTTCTACGCATGGGGACAGGCTAATATTCCGGAGCGGCTGGCTTATGTGAACTGGATGCTGCACATGAGCGGGTATGTTTTGTTTGCCGGGATTGTCGGTTTGGCGCTGGGCGAATGGGCTGGGGTGGGAAACAGACCGCTTCGACTGCTTTGGGCGGGGATGCTCATCATTATTGCGGCTGCCAATTTGGTGGGGCTGGGGATGGCGTCGTAAGAAGTGATCGTTTGGGATTTTGCGATTTCCACTCTTGCGTTGAATCACAACGGATGTCGAGAAAGAGGAAACCCGGACTGTTGGAATCTGTGCTATCCCAGGTGCCCAAAGGCGAGGCACCTGGGGCACCCACTTCGGTTGTAGTGCGCACTTCCCACTGCACTTGGGCACCCGGCCATTTTCTAATCTGAGTTATGGGAGTGGGAGCTCGGCGTCTAGTCCTTGTGCGATTAGGTCTTTGCGCAGGCGCTCGGTGGTGGTGAACTGGATTGCTTTCATACCTAACGCTTGTGCGGCTTCGACGTTGAGTAATTTGTCGTCGAGGAAGAGCGACTCCTCGGGGCTACGCCCGAGTTTGTCCAGGCATAGGCGATAGATGGCGGGGTCGGGCTTGGCCATCTGCCACTGGAAACTCCAGATGAGAACGTCGAAGCGAGGGAGCCAGTCGAAGGTGCGCTCAACGCTTGCCAGCACATTGTCGCCCATGTTGGAGAGGATGGCGGTGAGCAGGCCGCGCTGCTTGAGTTGCTGCTGCCAGGCAAGCATGGCGGGGCTTTCGGTGGTCCACATGCGGGCGTCGAGGGCGCTAAGTTCTTCCACTTTGCGTGGCTCCGGGTTGAGGCCGGCTTCTCGCAAGAGTTTCTGCCAGAAGGTGATGCCGGTGAGTTTGCCTTCGTCGTAGGCGTGACGGTCGGCCCAGTAGAGGCTTTCGAAGCGGGCAAGAGGCAGGCCGGTGATACGCAGCAAGGATGCGTGGGATTCGGGGTCCTGCGGACCGGTTAAAACCATTCCATAGTCGAAGATAACCGCGCGCAGTGCCAATGTTCCTCCTGGATGGAGTCCGTGTATGGTTGAAAAGGACGCCTGCTCTTATTGTGCATGACCATCTGCGGTGGTGCTAGTGTCTCCAGTTCTGTGACCGCGTGATTTTGTCTCTTTTAGATTTTGTGGTATCCCACCCTTTCGCCAAAAAAAGGCGAAAGGATGGGGCACGGAGTTGGTACAAGAACAAGCGGTCGGAGACCTAGATTGTTGAGGGAATAACAGAATGGGTTTTTCGCGAAGGACGGGGTGGAATACGGAGGAGAGCGAGCTGGCGCGGGCGCACCGGCTGCGCGCTAAGGCCGGATTGCCGATTGCCGACCTGACGGCTTCGAATCCTACACGTTGCGGCTTTGAGTATTCTGCTGAACTGCTGGCGGCGCTCGCCGATCCTAGAGCACTCGATTACGATCCGCAGCCCAAGGGAAGTTTGCGCGCGTGCGAGGCGATTTGCGGGTACTACGCGGATCACGGAGTGGGGGTGAGGCCGGAGCAGCTTGTGCTGACTACCAGCACCAGCGAGGCATACAGCTACCTCTTCCGGCTGCTATGCGATGCGGGGAACGAGATCGTGGTTCCGCAGCCGGGGTACCCGCTCTTCGATTTTCTGGCGGTGCTGGACGATGTGCGGCTGAAAAACGCACCGCTGGTTTATGACCAGGGCTGGCAGATCGATCCGGAGGGGATTCGACGGGCTATTACGCCGGAGACGCGGGCCATTGTGCTGGTTCATCCGAATAATCCGACGGGGCACTTTACGAAGCTGTGGGAGGCGGAGGAACTGGCGCGGCTGTGCCGGGAGCGGGATATTTCTCTGATTGTGGATGAGGTTTTTCTCGACTACGGGTTTGAGGGGAGCGGACAGAGCTTTGCGGCGGGGCTCGATGAGGTTCCGGTCTTTGTGGTGAGCGGGCTGAGCAAGATTGCCGGGCTGCCGCAGATGAAGGCGGCGTGGATTTTGGCGACTGGGCCGGCAGAAATGGAGGCGATGGAGCGGCTGGAGGTGATTGCCGATACATTTCTCTCTATGAATGCGCCGGTGCAGTGTGCGCTGCCCAAATGGATCGGAGGGCGCGCGGCGATTCAGAAGCAGATTGGGGAGCGAGTGAAGGCGAATCTGGCTGTACTGGATAGGGGGCTGGGACTGCTGGCTGAGGTTCAGCGGCTGGAGGTGGAGGGCGGTTGGTACGCGACCTTGCGGATTCCGGCGCTGAAACCGGACGAGCAGACGGTGATGGAGTTGCTGGAACGCGGGGTTTGGGTGCATCCGGGGTACTTTTTCGGAATGAGTGAATCCGGTTGGCTGGTGGTGAGTTTGTTGGGGCCGGAGGGGGAATTCAGGGCAGGAGTTGCAGTGCTGGTTGAGTATTTTTCTGTATAACAAACAAAAACAACTAGTTATATTTACACAAATAGATGTGTGATATTCTACACATAGAGGTGCTGGTACTATGGCAACCAATCTTGCTATCGACGACCGGTTGATCGATGAGGCGCGGCGGATCGGGCGTCATGGGACTAAGAAGGCAGCGGTGACTGCTGCATTAGAGGAGTACATCAACCGGCGCAAGCAGATGGAAATTCTGAAATTGTTTGGGACGATCGACTACGATCCGGCCTACGACTATAAGAAGGCGCGGCGGCTTGATCGAATCGAGGAAGAATCATGAAGGTACTGGTTGATTCTTGCGTCTGGTCGCTTTCCCTACGACGCAAGCTACAGACCAGGCTGAGCAATGACGAGCAACGTATGGTGGCTTTGCTTAGCGATGCGATTCAGGACGGGCGGGTTGCCATCGTTGGCCCGATCCGCCAGGAAGTGCTTTCAGGAATCAAAGAGACGGTTCAATTTGAGCGGTTGAGAGACGCGCTTGGAGCCTTTCAGGACGAGCCGATTACTACCTCTCACTATGAAGAAGCTGCGCGATTGTACAATCTCTGCCGAAGCAGTGGAGTGGAGTGCGGGGCGATCGATATTTTGCTCTGCGCCGTCGCATGCAGAGAGCGGTGGAGCATATTGACCAATGACGGCGGACTGAAACGATGCATGGAAGTCTTGAAATCCGAGGGAATTTTATAGTTCTGGTTTCTGGCTTTTACCCACGCAGGAATGGGTTGGTCTTGCGCTCCTGTCCGATGGTGGTGGTGGGTCCGTGGCCGGGCAGGACCTGGGTTTCATCGGGAAGGGTAAGCAGGCGGGAGTGGATGGAGTCGATGATCTGGTGGGAGTTTCCGCCGGGCAGGTCGGTGCGGCCGATGCTGCCAGCAAAGAGCGTATCGCCGGCGATGACCATCTTGAGCGGGGCGAAATGGAGACAGACTGAACCCTGGGTGTGGCCGGGTGTGTGCAGCACCTGGGCGGGGTAGCGGTCGAGGCCTACGCTTAGGCCGTCCGAGAGCGGGGAGTCGGGCGGTGCGGTCTCGGGAGGCGCAATGCCTAGCCAGGCGGCTTGCGCGGCCATCATTGCGAGGAGCGGCAGGTCGCTTTCGTTCAGATAGATAGGAGCGCCGGTGAGACGCTTTAGCTTGAGTGCTCCGCCAACGTGGTCAATGTGTGCGTGGGTGATGAGGATCTGCTTGAGCTTGAGGCCGAGATCGGTGAGGCGGCGCTGGATGCGGGCGATTTCGTCGCCGGGATCGATGACGATGGCTTCGCCGGCTTCCTCGTCGCCGAGGATGGTGCAGTTGCAGGCGAGCGGGCCGACGGGGAAGGTTTCAAGGATCATGGTTTTATTCTATGGTGTTTCGGACAACTCTGAAATCAAATCGAGCATTCTACTGCTGCCCCAACTCCTTCAGACTGTCGCAGCCGTCCGATTCGCCAAGAGCGCAAGCTTTGCGGTATAAGGCAGCTGCTTGCGCCTTGTCAATGGGCACGCCACGTCCGAATTTGTATGCGTGGCCGAGCTGTTCGCAGCAATCCGCGATGTCTTTATCAGGGCTACCGTAGTATTGTTCATCGGTTGCTATTTTGTGGTCGCCGTCGCAGGCTTTTCTAAACAGAGCATTCGCTCGTGCCTGATCCTGGGGTACCGGCGAATCCAAGCCCAATGAGTACATAAATCCAGCCTTGAGGCAGCCGCTCGCGTGGCCGCCGTCGCAGGCCTTTTGATAGAACGCAGCCGCTTGAGCATAGTCTACAGGAAAGCCGTAGCCGAACGCATACGCTACGGCAAGGTTGTAGCACCCGGTCGCGTTACCGCCATCGCAAGCCTTGCGGTACAACGGATTCGCTGCATCATGGTTATCGTGGGCATATTTCATCCACATATCGCCAGTGTTGACGCAGGCGGTCGCCTCCCCGCCGTCGCATGCTTTTTGATACAGGCCCGCTGCCTGTTGTATCAGCGAATTTGCTTTGTCCTGATTCTTGGGCACGCCGGTTCCGGCTACATAAGCATCTGCGAGATGTATGCAGTCAGGCGGGTTGCCGGCATCGCAGCTCTTCTGGTAACGGACAGCGGTTTGCGTAGGGGTTTCGTTTTGCGCATGCAGCAGAGGCAGGGCAAGAAACGGCAGCGCAATTGCGAATGCCAGCTTCAAGGATTTCTTTATCGTCATGGGATACTAATCCTTCCAGAACTTCTACAAATCACGCTCAAACCGCGATTTTCATTTCGTTTTCCCGGGTACTCACAAATATACGCTTTGCTAAAATGCCTGGGTAGGTACCGCGGCCAACTTGCGCGCTGCCGGGTTCCGTAGCGACCAGCTTGATTTCGCACAAATTTGGCATAAATCCGGCGGGCTCCCGGCAAAATTTGACTGAAGATTATTCCGCCGCATTTGATAAAAAACGGCAGGCCGTGTGGCCTGCCGTCTGCCGATCTTGTGAGTTTGAAATGCTTGGTCTACTTACCGGGCGCAGGCATGGAGGGCGCTGAAGGCTGGGGTGCGGAGAGCGGGGCGGGACTGGAGCCTTCAAGCACCGAGTGAGAGCCGGTGGAGCGCTGGTAGAGGACGGTCAGGCTGATGGAGGTGAACATGAAGATGACCGCCGACCAGGTGGTGAGCCGGGTGAGCACATTGGCCGCGGCGCGGGGACCGAAAGCGGTCTGCGAACCCTGGCCGCCGAAGGCGCCTGCAAGATCGGCAGAGCGGCCCTGCTGGAGGAGGACGACGCCGATGAGAAAGAGGCACACAATTACGTGCACGACGATGACGAAATAGAGAAAAATCTGCATTTTTAGCTGCTTTCCGAGTCTATCCGCTCCTGCGGACTGAAGAATCTTTGGTGCGGAGGAGGGGAAACTTAAGCCATGTCACCTAAAACGCTCTGCGGACATAACTTAAGGGGAAAACAAATCACTTTAGTTATGTTTTTTGCAAAAGCCAGCATTAGGCGACAGGCGCTCAGAAGCGGTTACCGTACTCCACCTGACCGCTTCTAGTGTACTTCAACCTCACTGTAGAAACCAAATTATGGCCAACAAAGGGCAGTGCCGACGCATATCAGATTCCAGGTAGTTTGAGCAGATAGGGGATGTTCCAAGCGGCTTTGAGGCGCCTTCTCTTGATTCCGCGTTGGGAAGATTTGTCCTGTTTGAGCAGATTGAGGGCGATTCGGTTGAGGATGGAGAAGTTTTGTGCGGCGTGGCCAGCGCGTTTGCGGTCCAAGTCTTCGCCGAAGCCGACGTCCAGCACCCAGTGCAGTTTATTTTCGATCCCCCAGTGTTGGCGGATCACAGTGTTCAGTCGCGCCGCATCGGGACTGAGGCTGGTGATGTAGTAGCGAATCTCGCGCTCGATCTTGCCGGTGGCCTTGTGGTACCGTTCCGACTCGCTACGCACCAACGCCTGTAAAGAGGCCCATTCGGTATTTTGGTCAAATTTGACCGGACTCCCCGTCACGCATTCTTGGATAGTAGTCAAGGCAGCCCCGTGATAATCTGCCGTAACTTTGCGCACGGAGGAGTGTACGATGAACGCAACTTCCGTTGAGAGAATTACGCCACCGCAAGATGATCCATCTAAACGCGTGCGCCAGGTTCTTCCGCAGCCGGGACAGGAAGCGAGCAGGACTGAATGAATTCGCAATTGCTTAGAGACACAGCAAAGTTGCTCTTCGCCGATAACAAGGGCCTGCTTGCTATGGATGAGAGCACTGGAACCTGTAACAAGCGCTTTGAAAAGCTCGGCATTCCGCAGACAGTCGAAGCTCGGCGTGCCTATCGGGAATTGATTGTAACTACGCCCCGGCTCGGTGAGTGCATCGGTGGAGCGATTCTGTACGACGAAACGATCCGTCAGCAGAAGAATGATGGCACGCCCTTCATCAAAATCCTCATGGATGCGGGCATCATTCCCGGCATTAAAGTGGATACAGGCGCAAAGGAGCTGGCGGGTCATCCCGGTGAGAAAGTCACCGCCGGCCTGGACGGTTTGCGTGAACGACTTCAAGAATACTTTCAAATGGGCACGCGCTTTGCCAAATGGCGCGCGGTGATTGCGATTGGCGATGGACTTCCAAGCTGGGGTTGCATCGAAGCCAATGCACATGCGCTGGCTCGCTATGCGGCGCTGTGCCAGGAAGCTGGTCTCGTTCCTGTTGTTGAACCTGAGGTCATCATGGATGGCGATCATACCCTGGAGCGGTGCCGCCAGGTCACAGATGAATTGCTGCGCACGGTATTCAGCGAACTATTCACGCAACGAGTCATGCTGGAAGGAATGGTTCTGAAGCCGAACATGGTGCTCTCCGGCCTGGCCTGCTCCAGGCAAGAGACAGTGGATGAAGTGGCCGATGCTACGGTGAACTGCTTTCTGCGAGCCGTCCCCGCTGCCGTGCCGGCGATTGCGTTCTTGTCGGGCGGCCAATCAGCGGAGTTAGCCTCAGCTCGCTTGAATGCGATGAACGTGAGATTCAAGTCGCGGCAGCCATGGGCATTGGCATTTTCGTTTGCACGCGCCATCCAACAACCGGCCTTGGAGATTTGGAAGGGTCAGGATAGCAACGTATTAGCGGCACAGCAGGCTTTGTATCACCGCGCACATTGCAATCAGGCCGCCCGCGGCGGCACTTACTCCTCAGCGATGGAGAAGAGTTGATCCGATGACCCAAACGGCTTTATATCCTCTGCGGTTCGACCCGATCTATCAATATCGTTTGTGGGGCGGACGGCGATTGGCCACACTGCTCTCCCAGCCACTTCCAGGCGATGGTCCAATCGGCGAAGCGTGGTTGCTGAGCGACCGCACTGACCACCAAAGCCTGGTTACGAATGGGCCGCTTAAGGGACAGTCTATTGGACAGGTAATGGAACGGTTTCAAGAACAGTTGATGGGCAAGCTGTCTTCGCGCTTCAGCCGTTTTCCGCTGTTGCTGAAGTTTCTTGACGCACACGAGATGCTCTCCGTGCAGGTGCATCCCAGCGATGCGCACCCGGAGCTGATCCCGGCGGGCGATACGGCAAAGACCGAAGCATGGGTTGTAATCGAGGCCGAAAGAGGAAGCCATATCTATGCAGGTCTTAGACCGGGCACAAATGCCGGCATACTGCGGCAATCTATTGACGACGGCACCATTGCGGACCACATGGTGTGCATTGCCCCGAAGCCGGGCAATGCAGTATTTATTCCCGCGGGAACGGTTCACACTCTGGGGGACGATGTTGTTGTCTTTGAGGTTCAGCAGGACAGCGATGTGACATTCCGCTTGTACGATTGGGGACATGTGGACCCGAAGACCGGGAAGCCGAGGCCGCTCCAGGTCGACCAGGCTTTTACCTGCATCGAGTTTGGCGCGAGCGACAGTGGATTGGTCGCGGCCCGCGTAGAGACGACCACGCCTGTTGAGCGCGAGAGACTTTTTGATTGTCAAGCATTCGTGTTATGGAGATTGCTTGGCCAAGACCCCTTCATTGTGGGAGCCACAGCAGAGCCGCGCGTGCTGGTTTGCCTTGAAGGCTCAGGCCAGGTTTCGCATAAAGGAACTCCTTACGCGGTAGACAAGGGAGATGTGTGGCTCCTGCCGGCGGAAGCCGGCGAGTGCGCCTTTCAACCCAGCGGAGAAGTAACTCTGCTGGAGATCGCAATCCCTTGATGGTGCAGGCAATCATTCGTTAGCGGGCGAGGAGACTCGATGAGCGGATTCAAGTTGCAACGCCTGGGCATGATTATGGAGCCCGAGCCCGGTAATCCGCATGAAGTGGAAGGGGTTCTGAATCCGGGAGTCGCACGCGGCCCCGATGGCGAACTCTATCTCTTCCCGCGACTGGTCGCGAAAGGAAATTACTCACGCATCGGCATTGCGCGCGTACGTTTCAATGAGGCTGGCGATCCGGCAGGCGTGGAGAGGCTTGGCATCGCGCTGGAGCCTGAGGCCGATTATGAACGGCGTCCGGACGGCGGCGGTGGCTGCGAGGACCCTCGCGTCACCTTCGTCGAACCGCTTAAACGCTACATCATGGCTTACGCGGCATTTTCGCCACAGGGACCAAGAATTGCGATGGCCGAATCAGAGGATCTCTTGCACTGGAAGCGTCTTGGTTTGGCAACCTACGCGCATTGGCACGGCATCGAACTAGCTGACATAGACGACAAGGATGCGAGTCTTTTTCCGGTCGCGATACCAAACTCGGCCGGACAACTGGAGCTGGGTATGCTCCACCGCCCGCTTTTTCCCGGCACAAGGCCAGAAGAAACCGCGTGCCATCCTCGGTCCCGGCAGGTTGATTTGAATCACGAAAGCATCTGGATTTCCTATTGCCCGGCGGCCATGCTAATCCACTCGCCGGATCGCCTGGGCCGGTTTACTTCTCATCACCGATTGGCGACTCCGGTGTCGCCGTGGGAGCGGCTCAAGATCGGCGCTGGAACTCCGCCCATCCTGACGAAACACGGTTGGCTGATTGTTTACCACGGCGTGAGCGAAGCGCAGGGTACCGGTGGTGGTCATCCTCTCTGCTACTCGGCCGGGGTAATGGTGCTCTCAAAGCAGCATCCGCGATTGATTCGCTATCGCTCGGTTGAGCCGGTGTTGACGCCGATGCTTCCGCAGGAGCGCGATGGGACGGTCGCCAATGTCGTGTTCCCCACGGGTATCGACCGGCGCGACGATCTCGGGAACCCCGATCGCCTCGACGTCTACTACGGGATGGCGGACAGCCGGATTGGCGTGGCGCGCCTTGACTTGCCGGAACAGATGCCGGCAGATGCAGCCGCAGACGCCCCTGAGGCAAAGGTATAGACCGCTTGTTGCTGAGGAATCAGGAAGATGCCGCTATCGCAGACCTCTTGCTATAGCCGGCCTCCGCCTCGATTTCAACTGGATACCGCTTAACTGTCGGTGAACATGGCCTTTTGGGGGTGTCCCTTGGCCATTGGAGCCGGAGCAGTTGCATCGCTGAAGTCCTTCGTCCACTGCCAGTTTCTGATTTCGGGCATATCCTCAAGGTGCTCGCGGATATAGTCGTGGTGCCTGTTCAGTTCCTGGTTGAAGAAGTTGATTGCATTCTCGGCCTGCTGACGCAGGCGAGGGATGTGCTTCAGTGCATCCAAGGCAAGGTGGAAGCGGCTCATTTCGTTCAGCACAACCATGTCGAACGGAGTAGTGGTCGTTCCGTAATCCATATAACCGTGCACATGGAAGCGGCCTTCATTGGAGCGCCCATGAACCAGGGTATGAATGAGCCAGCGATTGTTGTGGAAG